>FWWL01001732.1_pt1 | contig 49673 bp, 40 predicted proteins | sample 2228331 | NCBI WGS metagenome assembly FWWL01 (sample SAMEA103939775, study PRJEB20133) | metagenome | reverse complement strand
TTAGGGGTTATCCGCCGCCTGGTCCGGCAAGCCCTAGAGCGCTTCCGAAGCCTGGTCCTGGGAAGTGTCTGAAGTACGGCGTGAAGGTCAGTTTCTCCTTTTCGCAAGGAGTTTACTGTAAAAGTAAGCATTAAGACAACCACGCAGAAAAGCTGCTATACTGCCCGCCAGAGGTTTGCTATGCGGAAACTTCTGATAGTCGTTCTGGTTGCCCTCCTAAGCGGGGCTCTAGCCCAAGGCCGGTTGTTCGTTGAGGGGGCTCTAAGCCTGGCATCCGGCTTGGGCCTGGGTCTTCAGGCCCGGCTGGGAACCGAACTGGGCCCCCTGGCCCTGCGCGGCGGCGTGGGGTTCAAGGCCGGCGGAAGCACCCTCGCCAACCTTGAGGCGGACGCAAGCCTGCTCTACTTCCTGCGCCCGACCGGCTTATACTTCGGTGGAGGCTTGACGGTTGGCACCGCACCTCTGGGCGGCACCTGGTTCAGCACTAACGGTAGCGTTGGAATGGAAATAGAAGAAGAGTTCTTTGTGGAACTACGGCCTGCCCTCCTGTTCTCTGGAGGGGCTAGCCAGTTCGTGTTTGGCGTAGAGCTTGGGTTTCGGCTGTACTCCCCCTAATACCCACAAAGCCCTCTGGCCAGGGAATCGCCTCCCTGGCTTTTTCTTTTCCAGCCAGCTTTGGCCAAACCCGGCGATCAAGGCCAGTGCCCACGTTTCGTTAGGAAGTCTAATGTTTCGCTTAGATTGCGCTAAGCGGCAACGTAAGGTGTGGCGCAAACACCTAAGAAGAACGTGGCATGCTGTATTATTGGGATAGGAAGACAGCGGCGCTATGGATACTTGTCCTACATGCCAGGAGGTTCGCGCTTGAACAGGTACGACGATCGCGCCAGGTTGGTTTTTCACTACGCCAGGGAGGAAGGGAGCCGGCTGGGGCATAGCATGATCGGGCCGGAGCACCTGCTTCTGGGCCTGATGCGCGAAGGCGGCACGGCGGCGCGCATCCTGATGGAGTATGGTGCAAGCCTGGAAGCCATGCGCCGGATGGTCGAGGAACTGGTGGGCCGTGGGGAGGGCAGCCGCACCGGCGAGCCTCCAGCCATCACCCCCCGGGCCCGGCGGGTTATGGAGCTGGCCGGGGCCGAGGCCCGCAACATGTCCAGCCAGGTCATCGGCACCGAGCATATCCTGCTGGGCATCATTCGCGAGGGTGATGGCATCGCCTACCGCATCATGACCCACTATGCCAAGGATGTGGACACCATCCGCTGGCGGGTGCTATCCCAAGCCGGCGAGCAGAGCAAAGAAAAAACCGTGGCCACACCTTTCCTCGACGAGTACGGGCGGGATCTGACCAAAGAGGCCCGTGAGGGCAAGCTCGATCCCGTCATTGGCCGCACCGAGGAGATCAACCGGGTCATTCAGATCCTGGCCCGCCGCACCAAGAACAACCCCGTGCTGGTGGGCGACCCTGGAGTGGGTAAAACCGCCATTGTGGAGGGCCTGGCCCAGGCCATCGTGGAGGGCCGGGTGCCCCCGGTGCTGCGTGGGGCCCGCATCGTCTCGGTGGATCTGGCCGGGGTGGTGGCCGGTACCAAATACCGCGGCGAGTTCGAAGAGCGCCTGCGCCAGATCATCGAAGAACTCAAAAACGCCAAGGTGGTCGCCTTTATCGACGAGCTGCACACCCTGATTGGGGCCGGTGGCGCCGAGGGCACCCTGGACGCAGCCAACATCCTCAAGCCTCCTCTAAGCCGTGGTGAGATTCAGGTGATTGGGGCGACCACCACCGGTGAGTACCACCGCTACATCGAAAAGGATGCTGCGCTGGAGCGCCGCTTCCAGCCGGTGATTGTGCTCGAGCCCACCCCTGAGGAGACCCTGGAAATTCTCAAGGGGCTGCGCCCGCGCTACGAGGCCCACCACGGGGTGGTCATTCCCGACGAGATTCTGAGCCTCTCGGTCAAAATCGGCATCCGCAGCCTGCCGGGGCGCAACTTCCCCGACAAAGCCATAGACCTGATCGACGAGGCGGCCAGCCGGGTGCGTCTCAACGACTCGCTGGGCCTGCCGGTAGCAGTGGACGAAGATGGCACCCCCCTGGTGGCCCGCGAGGACATCGAGAGCGTGGTGGACTCCTGGGGCGGGGTCTACGTAGACGACAAGGACGACAGCAAGCTCTTCCGGCTGGAAGAGGAACTCAACAAACGGGTCATCGGACAGCAGGAGGCCGTGGCCGCCCTGGCCGCCGCCCTGCGGCGCAGCCGGGTGGGCCTGGGAGGGCGCACCCGGGTCTCGGCCAGCTTCCTCTTCGTGGGCTCCTCCGGGGTGGGCAAGACCCACCTGGCCAAAGCCTTGGCCGAGGTGCTCTTCGGCTCCGAGCGGGCGCTCATCCGCTTCGATATGTCGGAGTTCCAGGAGCCCCACTCTATCTCCAAGCTGATTGGGGCCCCACCAGGCTATGTGGGCTACGAGCAGGGCGGCCGCCTGACCGAAGCCGTGCGCCGCCAGCCCTTCAGCGTGGTTCTCCTCGACGAGATCGAGAAGGCCCACCCCGACATCTACAACACCTTCTTGCAGGTATTGGACGAGGGCCGCCTCACCGACGGCCTGGGCCGCACAGTGGACTTCCGCCGGGTCATCCTGATCATGACCTCCAACACCGGCTTCAACGTGGGTCCGGCCATTGGCTTCACTAACCGCGAGGTGGACACTGAAAGCCCTTTGAAGGCCATCTTTACCCCGGAATTCCTCGACCGGCTGGACGAGGTCATCCGTTTCCGCAACCTGAGCGAACCCGAGCTGGTACAGGTGGCCCAGATTATGCTCGAGGACATCGCCAAGGAACTCGAGTCCCGCGAAAAAACCGTGCGCTTCGACCCCGCCGTGGCTTCCTGGCTGGTCGAGCAAGCCCCCAAGCAGGGCAGCACCCGCATCCTGCGCAACCTAATCCGGGAAAAAATCGAAGACCCCCTCTCCCTCGAACTCCTTACCCGGCCTGGCCGCAACCTCTTCGTAACCCTAAAGGAGGGCCAGATAGCCTTCGAAGAACAAGAGCTCAGTCTGGGCTTGGTCTAACGCAAAGCTTAAAGGGCACCGCTTCCCTCCTTAGAGGAGTTGTTCTTGGGGAGCCCTGGTAACCCTGGTGAGGCCACATCTTTTGCCCCTATGGTGAAGGCTTCAGCGAAAAGAGGCTTTATTTGCGCTCTAGGTCTAGATAGGTAAAGGCAAAGGCGTGCCGGGCATCGGCGGGGTGGTGTTCACGATAGACCTCGAGCCACTCCGAGGGCTCCCAGGGTGGGAAAAAGGCATCGGCGCCGGGCACTTCGGTCTCGACCAGGGTCAGGTAGAGGTGGGTGGCCAGGGGCAGGGCCTGGCGGTAAACCTCCCCCCCTCCGATCACCCAAAGCTCCCCCTCGCTTTGCAGCGCTTCTTCCAGGGATGGCACCACCTCCACCCCTTCGGCCCGAAAGCTGGGGTTCTGGGTCAGCACCAGGTTGCACCTGTTGGGTAGGGGCCGCCCGATGCTCTCGAAGGTTTTGCGGCCCATCAGCACGGTCTTGCCCAGAGTGAGGGCGCGAAAGCGCTTGAGGTCGTCGGGCAGGTGCCAGGGCAAAGCCCCGCCCCGGCCAATGGCCCGGTTCCGGTCGATGGCGGCAATGAGGGCGATTTTTTTCATGGTCGGCCCGAACTGGCTTTACACCGCCACCGGCGCGGGGATGCGCGGGTGAGGCTGGTAGTCCTTTAGTTCGATGTCCTGGTAGGTAAAGGCAAACAGGTCGTTCACCTCGGGGTTGAGCACCACCTTAGGCCAGGGGCGAGGCTCGCGGGAAAGCTGCAAGCGGGCCTGCTCGAGGTGGTTTTGGTAGAGGTGCGCATCCCCCAGGGTGTGGATGAACGCCCCCGGCTTCAGGCCGGTCACCTGGGCCATCATTAGGGTCAGGAGGGCATAGGAGGCGATGTTGAAGGGCAGGCCCAGGAAGATATCGGCGCTGCGCTGGTAAAGCTGGCAGGATAGCCGTCCATTCGCCACGTAAAACTGAAAGAGGATATGACAGGGGGCCAGGGCCATTTTGGGCAGGTCGGCCACATTCCAGGCACTCACCACCAGCCGGCGCGAATCGGGATTCTTCTTGATCTCCTCCACCACCCAGCCAAGCTGATCAATGCCATTGCCATCCGGCCCCTCCCAGCTTCGCCACTGCTTGCCGTAGACCGGCCCCAGCTCACCCTCTGGACTGGCCCACTCATCCCAGATGCTCACCCCGTGGGCTTTGAGGAAGGCGATGTTGGTCTCGCCCCGCAAAAACCAGAGCAGCTCGTAGACGATGCTTTTCCAGTGCAGTTTTTTGGTGGTGAGGAGAGGGAAGCCCTCTTCCAGATCGAAGCGCATCTGCCAGCCAAAAACCGAGCGGGTGCCCACCCCGGTGCGGTCGGTCTTGGGGGTGCCGTGCTCGAGGACGTAGCGCATGAGTTCAAGGTACTGGTACTCGGGGTGCCGCATGCCGCCTAGTTTATCTGCTGCAACAGCCGGTGTGCATAGAGGGGGGCGTAGAAGTAGGCCGCCGAGCCAAACCCGGTAAGGGCATAGCCCCCCGGGATGGGCCGCAGGTAGTGCCGATCCAGCCGGTAACGCACCCCCGCCCAGGAGGCATCCCACCTGGGGCGGTAGCCAAGAAGTTTTTCGGCCTCGGCCAAAAGCCACTCCACCTCGGCGGGCTGGGTCTGGTGGGGGGTATAGCTGGACCAGTGGGGCAGGTAGCTCCCGCCCAGGCTATGCCCGGCCACATACACCCCGTAGGCGCGGGCCTGAGGGAAGTGCTCGAGGGTGTGCAACACCGAGCCTGGGGTAAAGCGCCCGCCCAACCCCACCAGGTGAGCCCCGCTGGCCCCACCGGCGTAGACCACCAGGCCCGCAGATAAGGTCGCCGGGGCCGGGGTACAGAGATGGAGGGTGCGGCCCTCGAGGCGTTCCACCTCGGCGTAGATCACCTCCAGGCCCTGGGCCAAGCGGTGGAGCAGAGGGGTGGTCTCGAGCCAGCCCGCGCTTTCCAGATAAAGCCCTTCCCCGAGCCACTGGTGGGGAATGCCCCGGCCCTTTAGCTTCTCCTTCCAGGCAGGCCGATGGGCCGGGGGCACGGGGCGCAGAATCCCCTTCTGCACGGGCACAAAGCGGGGGTAAAAGTCCCACAGGGCGGCCAGGGCCTCCTCGGCCTCGGGGGCCACGCTTCCGCGCTTACCCCGCACCGGGTTCAGCAGGGCTTCGGGCACCCGGCTGGCCTCGCCCAGCTCGCGGGCCACCACCAGCACCTCCTTCCCGGCCTCGTGCAACACCCTGGCCGCACAAAGCCCGGCAATCCCCGCCCCGATGACCACCACCTCTGCGGCAACCACCCCTTCATTTTGCCGGGCAGACCTAGCGCCGCAATACCTGCCGCAGGCTGGGCAGTAGCGAGACTTCCGAGCCAGGCAGGCGCAGGCTACCGGTGCCCGAGAGCACCCCCAGCGGCACATCAATCCCCGAGCGCGTGGGGCGCACCAGCAGCAGGTTACCGCTTTCGTCGGTGTAGCCCCCCAGATAGTCGCCGGGGGTAATCTCGTCGTCGCCATCCACGTCTTTCCAGGCAATCACCACATACTCGCCCGGCACCAGATCGGGGATGCTATAGGGCGCACGAAGGCCCGACTGGCGCACGATGCCAACCCTAGAGCGACTCTCGTCAATCTCGTCTCCGGCCACGAAGAGCGCGAACACCGCGGTACCCTCTACGCTGGGGGGCGGGGGTGGCGCGGCTATCTGCAGGGGCAGGCCCACCGTGCGGGTCAGGCTGCCGCCACTGCCGCTAAGGGTGAGGCTATAGCTCCCCTGGGCCGGGGTGCTAACCACCTGCAAGCGCAGGGTGCTGCGGTTGCCCGAAGCGGGGTTGGGGCTAAAGGTGTGGCTGACCCCAGCCGGAAGCCCGCTCAGGATCAGGCTGACCCGGTCGGCAAAGCCGGCAATCCGGGCGATGTTGACCGTAATCTCCACGCTGCTACCCACCGCGGGGCTGAGGCTGGCTGTGGCCGGGTTAAGTTGCAAGGTGAAGCTGGGGGTTACGCTACCGGCGGCGCTCACCGCGGCCTGGGCGTTGATCAAACCGGCCCCGCAGTCGCTCCCCTGAAGGGTGGGAAAGCTGGGGGGAATCCGATCCGAGGGGCGGCCCGTACACTGGCTCGAGTTCAGCGGAATAGCGGTGCCCTTGAGGATGTCCAGGGCCTCGGCCAGGGTCAGGTCGGGCCGTCGGGCCTTCATCAGGGCGACCACCCCCGCCACGTGGGGCGCGGCCATGGAGGTGCCCTGGTAGAAAGCGTAAGTAAATTGAGCGTCTCCCGTCTTGCTGTCGTCCTTGAGCAAGCTCAGCACCCCATCGCCATCCCCATCCCCATTGCGGTCAACGGTAACATCGCCCCCGGGGGCCATCACATCGATGCGGGCCCCGTAGTTGGAGTAGTAGCTGCGCAAGCCCCGGGTCTCGGTGGCCCCCACCGTAATCACCCCACTGCAGCTGGCCGGGGTAAACCCGGCCGCGTTTTCCGCACTGTTGCCCGCGGCCACCACCAGGATGGGCTTTTGCGGCTGGTTGTTGGCCTGATTAATGGTGTCCTGCCAGGCCGGGCTACAGGCTCCTGATCCGCCCAGGCTCAGGTTGACCACCTGGGCCGGATGGGGGTTGGCGGGCACCCCGGAAACCGGAAGCCCCGCCGCCCAGCGCAACCCGGCCAGGATGTCGGCATCACTGCCGCCGCCCACCCCCAGGGCGCGCACATGCACCAATCGGGCCCCCCAGCTCACCCCGGCTACCCCCAGGTTGTTGTTGCTGCGGGCGGCGATGGTGCCGGCCACGTGTGTGCCGTGGTAATTACTGAGGGCCTCTGGAGGCGCTCCTGGGGCCACGTTGCCGGTGTCCTCGGGGTTGTTGTCCCGCCCATCCCCGTCGTTGGCGATGCGGGGGTCGGAGATGAAGTCGTAGCCCAGCACCGGGGTGGGCAGGTCGGGGTGGGCGCTCACGATGCCGGAGTCGATCACCGCCACCGTAATGGTGCGGCTGGTGCCGTCTTCGATGTCCCAGGCCTGGGGCAGGTGGATGGCCGGATAATGCCATTGATATACCACCCCCCTTTCTTCGTAGAACTCATCGTTGGGGGTTTTGAAAAGCTGGCGGATGTAGTTGGGCTGGGCATAGAGCACATCGGGCCGGCGGGCCAGGGCCGCCACCGCAGCCTGGGTCTGGGCCTTGTCGGCCACCCCCCGGTAGAGGGCCAGACCACCCGGCTCGAGCTCTTCCACCCGTTGCAGCACAACCCCACCCGCCTGGAGGCTTTCCACCCGCTGCAGGCTTAGGCCCGGGCGAAACTTCAGCAGCACCTCGCCGGGCACGAAGTCGTCGGGCTGGCTTTGGGCAAAAAGGCGCTGGGAGGTGCGAAGGGATGGGGCGCTATTGCTTGAGAAAAACCCCACCTGTCCCGAGATGCTGCCCGGCCCACCCCCGTCACAGGCCACCAGGCTCACCACCAACCAGAGAATACCCAGCTTGTATGTACGCACCCCACCACCTCCTGAGTCAGGCTCCACTACATGGTATCTTGCGGATTCAGCGTTATGTCAGCGTTAAAAAGTCCCAAACTAAAGGGTCTGTTTGGGCCAGCGCTGGCCTGCACAAGACACCCGACACAGGGCATGCTAGCCCTCACTCCATGACTGGCAGATGACCAGGCCACCGGCCCGGGCCGCCTCGAGCACCGCCCGGCTGAGGGGGTTGTGCTCTAAAAAGCTGGAGCGCAACTGGGCAGGCACCTGGTGGTCGGCAATCTTCTCTAAGGCCCGTAGCACCTCTTGGAGTGAAGCCTGGCTTGCCTGGCCCAAAGCGGCCTGGGCCTGGTGGTGCACCCAGCGCACCTCGAGCCGGGTGCAGCCCGTGGGCCAGTAGGTTTCCAGCCCGGCCATAGCCGCCTTGCTGCGGTATCGAGCCTCCTCCAGATGGCCCGGGGTGGGCCCGGGCTGCTCCAGCAAGACCCTGGCCCAGAGGGTCTGGGCGGCTATGCCCAGGGAGGGCCAGTCGTTCTGCTGGGCCAGGGCCAAAGCTTCCTGGAGGCAGGAAAGAGACTCCTCGGGGGGGGTCAGGCGGGCTCGAGCCAGCAGATACCGGCCATAGGCCAGCCCCTGCCGCTCGGCAAACAGCGCCTCCAGGCGCTTTAGCAAAGGAGCGAGCGCCTGGCCTTGCCGGTGGGCCAGCAGGGCTTCCAGGATGCGGTAGGTGGCCTCGTCGCGCCGGGGCAGGTCGGGCGTGCCCAGGGCCTTGCCCAACCAGTCGGTGGCCGGCCCCCACGCCCCCCATACCCAGTACAGACGGGCCATCTGATACTGGCTAAAAGCCCGCGTCCAGCCCCACTCCTCAGGCACCAAAGCCAGGGCCTCTTCCAGCACCTGCTGGGCTTCGGCGTAGCGCTCGAGGTCGTAGTAGCGCAGGGCCAGGTTGTTGAGGTGGTGCACCCTGCGGCCCAGCACGCCCTGCATCCCCTCGAGCAGGCACTGGGCCTCGAGCTGGGCCTCCAGGGCCGCCTCGGCGTAGCCCAAAGCCGCCAGGCAGACCGCGCGGTTGTGGTGGAAACCCACCTGCACCAGGCGGTCGGCTGAGTGCCTCAGGGTAGGTTCGACCTCCTGGTAAAAGGCCAGGGCCTCGCGATGGCGCTCGAGCTGGTCGAAGGCAATGCCCAGCCTCGAGGTAGAGATGGCCACCTGCAATTCGTCGCCCTGGGCCCGATGCATATCCCTTAGCTGCTCTAAGGCCTTAATCAGATCGGAGGTTTTGCGCTGCACAAATAGCGACTGGGCCAGGGCATCCAGCAAGCGAACCCGCAGCTCGAGCACCTCGGCCTGCTGGATGTATTCCAGCCCCTTGCGCGCCGCCGCTTCGGCCTCGGCCCCGAAGCCGTGCTCCCCCAGGCGGATGGCCTCGCGCAGCCAGGCCCGGCCTTGCTTCTCGGGCGTATCGGCCAGGGCCAGCATCCGCTCGACCAAAGCCGCGTGGCGCTGACCGGTATCGAAGCGAATCATGACCTGGCTCAGTGCCTCCAGCAAGGCAAAAGCCTGCTCGTGCTCTCCCCCGGCTTCGGCCAGCTCGAGGGCTTGCTGGTAAAACCCGGCCGCCTCGGAAAACTGGTAGGTGGCTTCGGCCTGCCGAGCCGCCTGAAGCAAAAAGGGAATGGCCCGCGAAGGCTCACTTTCTAACCAGTGGCTGGCAATGCGGGCCGGGTGGGCCTGGCAGGCCTCCAGGAACTGCGCCACCTGACGGTGCAGGTAAGCCTCGATGGGGGCTGGTAGCATTTCGTGCACGGCTTCGAAGAGCAGGTCGTGGGCGAAGCGGTTACCCTGAAGGATCTGGGCCTCCTCGAGCTCAGCCCAGGGCCCGGTCAGGGCCAGCGGGCTGGTCCGCATCACCGCAGCCGCCAGCTCAGGGTCGAAATCGGTACCGGCCACCGCAGCCAGGCGGGCCAGGTTGAGCGCCAGAGGCGAGAGCCGTTCCAGACGCCGGGTGATAAGGGCTTTGACCTTACCGGCCAGGGGCAGCCGCTCGAGTTTGCCACCCCTGATGCCTCCGGACTCCCAAAGGCTTTTGAGGGTCTCGAGCACAAAAAAGGGATTGCCCCCGGTGTAGCGTATCAGGGCTGGGGAAAGCGATTGCACCCCCTCCACCTCGAGGCTACCCAACAGGGTCTCAACCTCGGCGGGCTGCAACGGCTCCACATCCAGCAACACCGCCAATCCCGCTTCGACCAGGGGAAAAAAGATGCCCTGCTCGATCTCGGCAGCCACCTCGCCGCGACGGTAAATCTCGATGGTGAAGGGTGGCTGTCCCTTCCCCCCCACCCCGCCATATTTGTTGAGCTGGTAGAGCATGGCCTCGAGGCTGGCCCGGTCGAGGTACTGGGCATCGTCGCTAACCTGAACGCTGGGTAGGTCGTCGCTGTGCGAGAGCAGGGTAATCTCGGCCAGCGCATCGTAAAAGCGCAATTTATCGGCTTCGGAAAGCATGGGCGGGGGCGCATCCTGCGCCAGTTCTGGCAGGATGCGGGCCACTTCGCGGCGCACCCAGGCCGGCAGGTTTTGCAGCAGCTCGGGCCGCTCGACAAAGGATTCACGCAGGCTACGGGCGTAGCTCGAGTAGGGTATGGCCACGTCGCCTTGCCGGGCCGCCAGCAACACCACCCGCCCCTTGGATGCCGCAAAATCCATCGCCAGGCGGGTCTTGCCCACCCCCGGCTCGCCCCGCAAAAACACCACCTGGCCCTTCTGAAAGGCCTCTTCCATCTCTGTCCAGAGCTTTTCTCGCCCCACCAGAACCGGGGGGCGCAACAAGCTGAGGGGAATGGAAGGGCGCCGGGGGGCCACGCTTTGCCCCAGCGGCTCTCCCTGGGCGATTTGCTTGGCCAGGGCCTGGGTCTCGGGCAGCGGGGCTACCCCTAGCTCACGCTGCAAAAGTGCTTTGCAGCGATGGTAAGCCTTGAGGGCCGCAGGCCGATCCCCACGGAGATACAAAAGCCGCATCACCCAACGGTGGGCCACCTCCGAGAGCAGGTCTTGCTCCAGCAGCCGTTCGGCATAGGCCAGCGCCTCGGGGTACTGCCCGGCCTGCTCGAGCTGCTCGACCAGGGCAGCCAGCGAGACCCGCCGCATCTCGGCCAGCCTTTCTCGCTGCATCAGGAGCCAGTCGTCGTACTCAGGACAATCGTCGTAGTCGAAGCCCTCCAGCAAAGTCTGGTCGGTTTCGGCCACCTCCTGGTGACGCCCCGCAAAATGGGCCACCTCGAGGGCTGCCACATCCACCTCCAGCCCCTGTAGCCCCAGCACATCCCCGCCCCACACCAGCTCGGCTCCCGCAAGCTGCTTGAGCCGCCTTAAGGCTTGGGCCAGGTTGTTGCGGGCAGTGGCCTCGGGCGAGTTGGGCCAGAGCAGGCCAGCCAGTTTGGAGCGACTGGAAAGGCCTTCTAGGGCCAGGTAGGCCAGTAGGCCCGCCGTCTTGCGCTCCAATGGCTGCACCCTACGTTCCGGGAGGTGCAGGGCAGGCAGGCCCAACAGTTCCAGGCGTTTGCAGCTTTGCCCTGGCATTTTCCCATTCTAGAAAAAACCTCGCAGCCCCAAAGGTCGTTGAGCACAGTCTCCTTCTAAATCTGGCTCCATGCCCCAAAAAGCTTTTTTCCCCGGTAAGCGCCGGTCTTTCCCAGGGCAAAGCCGGCCTTATCCACCTTCCCTGCTTACAAGCCAAACCAGGTAAAGGGGTAGTAGCGCAAAAGCTCAACCCTAAAAGGGGCCACCCGCTCGAGGTTGGCCTCAGAGGCCTCGGGCCTTAAAAGGGCCACCCTGGGGTTGAAGTCACGCGCGGCAATCTGGCGCACAATCGCCTCGAGGTCTAGTTGGGGCAGGCCGTAGCCCAAAGCGGCGTAGACCTGTTGGCGCACCCAGGCGTACTCCTCCCGGGAAAACCCCTGGGCCTGAAGGGCCTCCACCTGGAGCCGCTTGGCCTCCGGCAACAAAGCCCCCGTGCCGCGGAACAAATCCAGCACCGCCCGGTAGTCCAGGGTGGTCTGCCCTGCATACTGCCGGGCTAGCTGCTCTAGCCGGGCCTCGAGCTGCTGGTAACGCGGGCCTAGCCCCTGCTTAACCTCGCGCTGTACTGCCAAAAAGCGCTCTAGTTGCCCCGGGCTGAGCCGCCCATCCGCCGGCGGGGTGAAGCTGGGATCTGTCCTGACCCCAGCCTCGAGGGCGATCACCTGGCGAAAGGCCTCCACCAAGGTCTGAGCTGGCCGGATCAAAAACTGGTAGGCCGCCCAGCCGGTCAACCCCAAAAAAAGCCCTATAGCCAAAAGAAGCCACATCCACCATCGCACCATAAGCGTTAGGATGCCACAAGGCAAACCATCCGACTGCGGTTTTTCGTCCAATTGCTCGTACAACTGCGGCCAAGCGCGTATGATAAAGCCCAAGATTGCAGCTATGAACCCCACCGTCCAAGCCCTCGAGGCCCAGCTAAGGCAGACCCAGACAATCCCCGAGAAGTTTGCTCTTTTGGATCAGCTTTATCGCTTTCTGAGCCTGGGCCACCCCCAGCAGGCCCGGCGGATCGTGGAAGAGATGCTGACCTTATCGCAAAAAGCCGCCTACCCTGCCGGGCGCGGCCTAGCCCTCAAAAACCTAGGCGACTACCACTTGCGCCAGGGCCATCTGCCCGCCGCCCAGGGCTGCCTCGAGGAGGCCCGGACCATTTTGCGTAAAGCTGGTGAGACCTCAGCCGAGATAGAGACCCAAAACGCCCTGGGGAGCTTCTACTACCTGCAGGGCCAGTTTCCCAAAGCTTTGGAATACTACCTAGAGGCCCTAGAGGAAAGCCGACGGCACGGGTTCAAACTCCAGGAGTCTAGCGCCTTACATGGGATTGGCCTGGTTCAGCACACTCTGGGCAACTACCCCGAGGCCACCAAGTATCTGCTACGCAGCCTGGCCCTCAAGCGGGAAAGCGACGACCGCCCCAGCGAGTCGGATGTTCTCAACGATTTGGGCCTGATCTACCTCGAGGTGGGCGACCACGCCGGGGCGGTAGAGCTTTTCCGCGAAAGCCTGAGCATAAAACAAGCCCTGGGCGACCGCCACGGCGAGGCCAACGCACTCTCTAACCTAGGCCTGACCTTCTACCGTTTGGGCCGTATCCAAGAAGCCCTGCTCTACCACCGGCAAGCCCTGGAAATGGCCGATAGTCTGGGCAACCTCCAGATAAAGGCGCTTTGCCTAGAAAACCAGGGCCTCTGCCAGGCCCGGCTGGGCCACCTCGAGCAGGCTTTAGAGTTATTCCAGGCCGCTATAGCCCTTTACCAAGGGCTGCATAGCCGCCCAGGCGAGTTGCGGGTCTTGTTGCAGGTAGGACTGGCGCAAAGCCGGCTGGGACAGAGCGAAAACGCCATCCACTCCCTGCAGCAAGGGCTTGGCCGCGCGGAAAAGCTAGGCCTACAAAAAGCGCAGCTCGAGTTCCACCAGGCCCTTTCCCAGGTCTTCGAACAAACCCACAAGCCCGCGTTGGCCCTGCACCACCTCAAACAGGCCCTGGAAATTGAGCGCAAGCTACAGCAAGAACAACAAACCCAGCGAACCGCCGCGCTTTTGGCCGGGTTTCAGGTGGAAAAAGCCCGTCAAGAGGCTGAAATCGAGCGTCTTCGCAACATCGAGTTAGCCCGTGCCAACCGCGAGCTGGCCCAGGCCATCGAGAACCTCAAGGAAGCCGATGCGGAAAAGACCCGGCTACTGGAGATGCTCCGCCGACAGTCTAAAGAACTCGAGCGGCTAGCCCGCCAGGACCCTCTCACCCGGCTATACAACCGCCGTTACCTGGAGGAAAACCTCGAGCGCGAATTCGCCGCCTCTAAACGCTACGGCTTCCCCCTTAGCGTGGCCATGGTAGACATCGACCACTTCAAGCAAATCAACGACACCTTCTCTCATCAGGTAGGGGACGATGTCCTGCGGCTGGTGGGGCAGATTCTCGAGTCGAGCTGCCGTGGGGTGGATTTTGCCGCCCGCTACGGTGGAGAGGAGTTCGTGCTGGTCTTTCCCCAGACCGACCTGACCGGGGCCCTGATTGCCTGCGAGCGCCTACGGCAGCGCATTGAAAACCACCGCTGGGGCGACCTCCACCCCCAGCTTCGGGTTACTGTCAGTATCGGCGTCCATAGCGATCCTAGCCTGCCCAACCACGAGAAGCTGCTGGCCGCCGCCGATGCTCAGCTCTACGCCGCCAAGCAGGCCGGGCGCAACCGGGTCTACCCCCAAGCCCATAACCTGGTAGGTGATCCCTGACATAGAGGAGCCCAGGGCAGGGTGACCACCCCAAGCTGCGTGGCGTATGCTGTGCCCATGCGTCTGCACCCCGAAGTGGCCCAGGCCCTGCACGAAGGGCGGGCTGTGGTAGCCCTGGAGTCTACGGTAATTACCCACGGCCTGCCCCGGCCTTTGAACCTCGAGCTGGCGCAAACCCTCGAGGCCACCGTACGCCAATCCGGCGCCATCCCCGCCACCATCGCCATCCTAAAAGGGCAGGTGGTGGTGGGCCTTCAGCCCGAGGAGCTCGAGTTCATCGCCAACGACCCTTCCGCCGACAAGGCCAGCCTGTGGAACCTGGGGGCTTTGTTGGCCCAGGGCCAGAGCGCAGGCACCACCGTAGCGGCCACCACCTTCCTAGCCCATAAAGCCGGCATCCAGGTCTTTGCCACCGGCGGCATCGGCGGGGTCCACCCCCACCCCTACGACGAGTCGGCGGATTTACTCGAGCTGTCCCGCACCCCCATCCTGGTGGTCTCGGCCGGGCCCAAAAGCATCCTCGACCTGGCCGCCACCCTAGAGCGCCTGGAGTCGCTGGGGGTGGCCTTGCTAGGCTTTCGTACCCAGCACCTTCCGGCCTTTCACAGCCCCACCAGCCCCTACCCCCTGCCCGCCCGGGTCGACTCGGCCCAGGAAGCTGCCCAGGCCTTCCGGGCCGCCCGGGGACTAGGCCTCCCTGGGGCTACCCTGGTGCTCAACCCCATCTCTCAGGGCTTACCCTTTGAGCAGGTGCAGCGCTGGGTCGAACAGGCCACCCAGGAAGCCGCCCGGGCTGGAATCGGTGGCAAGGCCCTGACCCCTTATCTGCTGCGCCGGCTCTCCGAGCTGAGCGGGGGCCAGACCGACGCTGCCAACCTCAGGCTTTTGCAAGAGAACGCCCGCCTGGCCGCGCAGATTGCCCTGGCGCTCTGCGCCATTCCCTGAGGTCTGGCCAGGCTACGCAGCAGCGTTAGAATGGAGCCAATGTGTGAGCTGGGGAAGCGGCTGAGGGAGGCCCGCGAAGCAAAGGGGCTGGAAATAGCCCAGGTGGCTGAGTTTCTTAAGGTACGCCGAGCTGTTTTGGAAGCGCTGGAGGAGTGCCGCTTCGATGAGTTACCCGAGCCTGCCTTGGCTCGAGGCTACCTGCGGCGCTATGCCCAGCTCCTGGGCCTCGACCCCACGCCCCTGCTCGCGCTATACCCCATGGCCACGACCCCGGAGCTGCCTCCCGTCCCAGCCCCTTCCCGCCCGGCCTGGCTCTGGCTACTTCCCCTGGTGGCCCTGCTAGCCCTGCTGGGCTGGCTGGCCTTTCGGAGCCTGGGCCCCTCCAACGCCCCTACCCAAGCCCAGCCTGCCCCAGCCAGCCCCCCACCCCCTCAGCAGGTCAACCTGCGTGTAGCCACCCAGCCCCCAGGGGCTCGGGTCTACCTGGACGGCTTCCTGCTGGGCCAATCCCCCCTCGAGGTTCGGGTCGAAGCGGGAGAACGCACCCTACGCATCGAGGCCTCGGGCTACCGAAAACACGAACAGGTGCTCAACCTGCAAACCGACCGCAACCTGAGCGTGGCCCTAACCCCACTCCCCCCTACCCCTACCCCTCCGACCCAGCCTGCCCCAACCACCCCCGCCCGCGGCCTGGTGTTGCGCTTCGAGGGCACGAGCTGGGTTCGGGTCACCGACCCGCGCTCCGGGCGAGCACTGTACGAGGGCACCGTTTCTAGCGGAACCCAGCTTAGCTACCCCCTGCCGGTCACGGTACGGGTTGGCAACGCCGGAGTGGTGCGGGCTATCGTCAACGGGCAAGACCGAGGGCTTCTCGGCCAGGCAGGGCAGGTCGTCAGCCTGCGCTTTGAGTAGCCTCTCCCCCCTGCAGCAACGCCCGGTAGGCGGCCAGGGTGCGGGGATGGGGCTCTATGCCCTTCTTCTGTAGGTACCTGACCTTACAGAGCACCGCCTCACGGTAGGCCTCCTCGAGCCGGCCAGCCAGGGCTTTCTGGCGTATCTCGTGGTTTACCCCCCGAGCCGGCTCGGATACATCGGCCACGTAAAGGGCCATGCCGACCTTATGGGCCGGACTAACCCCGTACACATGCCCCTCGATGGCCTCGAGGATTTCCTCGTCCTGAACGCCCCAGCTCTGGGCTAAGCGGCGGGCCACCCGCCCATGCAGGGCGAGAGGGTGTCGGCGCTCGATGTCGTTTTCCGGGGGAGCCAGTTGCAAAAGTTGCTCGTCGGTAAAGTCTCGCGCAGCATCGTGCAAAATGGCTGCTAGATAGGTTTTTTCTACATCCAGGCCGTTGGCCTTGGCAATGGCCGCAGCCAGTTCGGCCACCCGCTGAATATGCGCGTAACGCTCGGGGCCGACCTGCTGGCGCACTTTTTCCACCAGGTCAGCGACAGAGATAACAGGGGTCAAGTTCGTCCTCCGTCAAGGGCGGGCACTGGCCCTACCCATCCGCAGGACAAAGCCTACCACATTCCCCAAGCCCCGCCAGCCCTTGCAACAATTGGCCCCAGCCGCTATAGTTGTCAGTTGGCTGGGCCCAAAGGCCCAAGCCGTCTGTTGGATTGCGCCTGCATCCCGGACGGCTGACTGGAGAGTGTGGTCATGTACGCGATAATCAAAACCGGTGGCAAGCAGTACCGCGCAGAGGCCGGGAGCAAGCTGCGCGTGGAGAAGCTCGAGGCCAACCCCGGCGATACCGTAGAGTTCGATGCGTTGATGATCGGCGGCGAAAAGGTGGTGCTGGGTACGCCCACCGTGCCGGGGGCCAAGGTGGTGGCCGAGGTGCTGCAGCACGGCAAAGGCAAGAAAGTCGTGGTGGCCAAGTTCAAAGCCAAGGTGCAGTATCGCCGTAAGCGGGGCCACCGCCAGCCCTACACCGAAATTGTGGTGAAGGAGATTCGCGCCTAGGAGCAAGCTATGGCACACAAAAAGGGACTGGGTTCAACCAAAAACGGGCGGGACAGCCAGGCTAAGCGTCTGGGGGTCAAGCGCTTTGAAGGCCAGGTGGTGCGGGCTGGGCATGTGCTGGTACGCCAGCGGGGCACCAAGTTCCGCGCCGGGGCCGGTGTGGGCCAGGGCCGCGACTACACCCTCTTCGCCCTGATCGACGGGGTGGTGGAATTTGCCGACAAGGGCCGCTTGGGCCGTTACGTGCGGGTCAGGCCCCTCGAGGCGGGTCAGGCCTAACCTTATCTCCTAGGCTGAAGGCCAAAGGCCGCGCGCCTTAGCTTTCAGCCTTTTGTATTTAGAGCAGTAGCTCGGCATATGTTCAGAGATGTCCTCGAGATCAGCGTAAGCGCAGGCCGTGGCGGCGACGGCTGCATCAGCTTTTGGCGGGAAAAGTACATCGCCAAAGGGGGCCCCGACGGAGGGGATGGGGGCGATGGCGGCTCCATCCTCCTACGGGCGTTGGGCCAAGTAGACTCCCTCTCTAAGCTCTCCAAGCGGGTCTACAAGGCCGAAAATGGCCAGCACGGCATGGGCAAGGGGCTGTTTGGCCGCGCCGGTAAAGACCTGGTCATCGAGGTGCCCCGCGGCACCCGGGTCTACGACGCCGAGACCGGGGAACTTTTGGCCGACCTGGTGGAGGAAGGCCAGACCTTCGTGGCGGCTCGAGGGGGCAAGGGGGGCTGGGGCAACGCCCGGTTTGTAACCCCTACCCGCCAGGCCCCTCGCTTTGCCGAGGCCGGGGAGGAAGGCGAGAAGCGCCGACTGCGCCTCGAGCTGATGCTGCTGGCCGACGTGGGGCTGGTGGGCTACCCCAACGCCGGCAAGAGCAGCCTGCTGGCCGCCCTCACTCATGCCCAGCCCAAGATCGCCAGCTACCCCTTCACCACCCTCTCCCCCAACCTAGGGGTTATTGAACGCGGCCTGGAGCGCCTGACCATGGCCGACATCCCCGGCATCATCGAAGGGGCCGCCCAGGGCCGGGGCCTAGGGTTGGAGTTCCTGCGCCACATCGCCCGCACCCGGGTTTTGCTCTACGTGCTCGATGGGGCCGATCAACCTGTTCAAGCCCTGCGTACCCTCCAGGCCGAGCTAAAGGCCTATGACCCTGCCCTCCTCTCCCGCCCGGCCCTGATCGCGCTCAACAAGTGTGACCTACTCACCGCGGAAGAGACCCGTACCCTGGAGCACCAGCTGAGCCAAAGCGGCCTGCCGGTGCTAGCTATCTCCACCCAGACCCGCCAGGGCCTTCCTGCACTAGTAGAGGCCCTCTTTGCCCTGGTGCCCTCGGCCCCCAAACCCACCCTTCCCCAGCCCCAGCCCAGGCCCGAATCTGCCGATTCCATCAAGGTTCGCCAGGTAGAAGAAGGGGTCTTCGAGCTCGAGGCCCCCCTGCTCGAGCGGCAGCTAAACCGGCTCAAGGGTGACCTGATGGAGGCCGCGGGCTACCTGCAGGAGCTGTTCAAACGCCACCGGGTCGAGCCAGCCCTCAAGGCTCACGGGGTGCGGGCTGGCGACACCGTGCGCCTGGGCCCCCATGAGTTTGAGTACATCCCCGAGGTGCGCTAAAAGCGCTTGGGGTAGAATGGAGGCGAATGGTCAAAACCACCGATACCCTTAGGCTCATTGCCCAGATCAAAGAGGCCCTGGAAGACAAGAAGGCTGAAAACGTGGTGGCGCTAGATCTAACCGGCGTTTCGGATACGCTCGATTATTTTGTCATCGCCACCGGAACCTCCCAACCGCATCTGCAGGCCCTCGAGCGGGCGCTGCGGGAAAAGCTAGAGGAGCAGGGCATCCGTGCTAGAAACGTCGAAGGGCCCAGTCCCCGCTGGGTGCTCTTGGACTACGGCGCGGTGTTGGTTCACCTGATGAGCCCGGAAGCGCGCGAGTACTACGACCTAGAGGGCTTCTGGGCCGACGCCCAACGCCTTTAGCGGAGCCTACTTAGCCTTTGGAGGAGAGGGTGGCGCCGGGCGATAGTTGCGGATTGGGGCAAAGATAAAGCGGTTGAAGATAACATAGGCCGCCAGGTAGACCCCCATCTGGACCCAAAAATCGTTGAACAGGGTGACCCCGTTGCTGCCCAAAAGGGTCATGAGCAAGGTCAGCGGGGTGACCACCACAAAAGCCCGCAGCACCAGGCTGGGAAAGACCTTGAGCATGTCCCGCCCCGAAAGTGGGGGGCGCTGCTGCACCTTGCGCTTGAGTTTTTCTTCCCGGCGTTTCTTACCCATTGAGCTACATTAAGCCACCTGGCCCAGGGCTTGTCAAACTAAAGGGGCGCGGGCTAGGCCAACAGCGGTGGTTTATTTTAGGCGCATAAGCCCTGGCGGGATGCCCTATACTCTTCATGGGCTGGTGAAGAACCGGAACACCAGGCCGGGTCCATGGGGAAACAGTCGCAATTATTCCAAATAACTGACCCGACCGACCAGCCAGCCTCGCCCCAACGCAAGGGAGCCACCCATGAGCACGACCCAGACCCCTACCCCCATCACGGAGATGCTGCGCAGCATGGTACAGGCCCGGGCCTCCGACATTCACCTGCAGGCCGGGGCCCCTCCCACGGTACGCATAGATGGGAAGCTGAAGCCTTTCGGCAGCAAGGTGCTCTCGCCAGCCGAGGTCGAGGCCATTGTGCGCAGCCTGCTGAACTCCTCGCAACAGGAGGAGCTCGAGTACAAAAAAGAAATGGACTTCGCCTACACCATTCCCGGCCTGGCCCGTTTCCGTTGCAACCTGCTGCACCAGCGGGGCAGTCTGGGCCTGGTGATGCGGGTGGTCTCCGAGGCCATCCCCAGCTTCGAGGCGCTGGGCCTGCCTCGAGGGGTGATGGAGGAGCTGGCCTCCAAGGAGCGCGGGCTGGTCCTAGTCACCGGCCCCACCGGCTCGGGCAAGAGCACCACCCTGGCCGCCCTGATCGACCACATCAACCTGCACTACCCCAAAAACATCGTCACCATAGAGGACCCTATCGAGTACCTACACAAGCACAAAAAGAGCCTAGTGGTGCAGCGCGAGGTGGGGGTAGACACCGACTCCTTTGCCTCGGGGCTGAAGTACGCCATGCGCCAGGACCCCGATGTGATTCTGATTGGGGAGATGCGCGATCGCGAGACGGTGGAAGCGGCCATCATGGCCGCCCAGACCGGGCACCTGGTCTTCTCTACCCTGCATACCCTCGACGCCATCCGCACCATTAACCGCATCATCGACTTCTTCCCCCTACACGAGCACCAGCAGATTCGCATCCTCCTGGCCGAGTCGCTGCTGGGCATCCTCTCCCAGCGCCTGCTGCCCCGGGCCGACGGCCAGGGCCGGGTTCTGGCCCTGGAGATTCTGCTGGCCACTCCCTTTGTGCGCGAGCTCATCAAGGACGAGCACAAAACCCCCCAGATCAAAGACTGCATGGTGGAGGACAACCTGAGGGGCATGCGCACCTTCGACCAGCACCTGGTGGAACTCTATACCCAGGGCCAAATCAGCTTAGAAGACGCCGAGGCCTCGGCTACCAGCCCCCACGAGCTCAAGCTGATGCTGACCAAGCAGACCGGGCGGGGGTTTTAGGCCTTAGGCAAAGGAGGGCCCGAAAGGGCCCTCTGGTTTGCTCGAGTCAAGCGGTTAGTCTACAGTGCACCGGTATACCTTGATGTCCGGCAGGCTACGGCTGCTCTCGTTACCCAGCGCGTCCCGGGCAATCAGGGTGAGGCGCACCACCTGGCCCTGGTAGCAGGCGTTGCCAAAATCGGCAAAACCACCGATCAGGTTGCTGGGGTTGTTCAGGCTGGGCGTCCAGTCCAGGTTGCCGCTAGTGGTGCTGGTGCTGAGGGTAACGTTGCTGCGCCAGGGTGTGAAGCTGCTAGGACGGAAGGAGGTGGCCCGCCAGATGTGGGTGATGGGGGTGTTCCCCTCTGGGTCGGTGGCGCTGGCGGGGGCGGTCAGGCGGGTGGTCCATCTGTAGCCGTCGGTGTAGTTAGGCGTGCTGGGGGACAGGCTGCCCAGGGTGATGCTGGGGGGCAGGTTGGCCGGGGCCGGATTGACGGTAATGCTCACGCTGGCCGAGGCGGTGAGCCCCTGGGGATCGGAGGCGCTAAGGGTCAGGGTGCGGACGCCGGTGCTGCTGAAGGTGACCTCGGCATTGCAGCCCGTGCGGGGGAAGCCGGGGTCGCTGGGGTTGCTGCTGGTCCAGCGGCAAGCGATGGGGCCAGGGCCAGGGTCGGGGCCTTCGTTGAGATCGGTGGCGCTGCCCAGCAGCTGCACGGTCTGCCCCACGAAGAAGGTGGCCCCGTCCGTGGGCTGGGAGATGGCGACCACCGGCGGCGTGTTGATGACGTTCACCGTCCGGCTCGTGCTGCCTTCGCGGCCCAGGAGGTCGCGGGCCGTCACCCGCACAGTGCGGAGGCCTGCGGTGTTGAAGCGGTAGAAGGCAGTGTGGCCTGAAACCCGGCTGGGGGCGGGTTCCCAGGTTAGGGCGCAAAAGACCGGGGGGCAGTTGCTGCCGGCGAAATCGGTCACGTTAGCGGTGACCGTCCACTCGCGGTTCAGGTCGGCGTTTTCACGGGCGCTCAGGGCGATGCTGGGGCCGCTCTCGCCCACGGCCAGGGCCCTGGATACCGCTGCAAAGGCATTGACCCGGCGCTGATGGCCCGAGACCCCCACGCCTCCCACATGGGCGGTGTCGCGCAGGATGGCCCAGACCTCGTTGGCCCTGAGCGAGGGGTTGGCAGCCCAGACCAGGGCGGCCACACCCGCCACAAAGGGCGAGGAATAGCTGGTGCCGGCCCGCAGACGGGCCTGGTCGTCGCGGTTGTCGGGGTCAAAACCAGTCCACAGCCAGAACGGCCCGTAGATGTCCACACTGTTGTCGTCGCGCTTGCTGCCAAAGTTGGAGAGTGGGTCGCGGGCGGTGGCGTCGTGGGCCATTCCACCCACACAGATCACGAAGCTCGACTCGCAGGGGATGTGGGTGGAACCCTCGATGCCCCCCCGTTGTCCACGTCTTTGCCTGCGTTTCCGGCTGAGGCAAAAAGAAGCTTGCCGCTGGCTGCAATCATGGCGGTGAAACCATCCACCACCTCGCTGGGGGCGGGGCAAAGGGAAAGGCAGGCCACTTTGACCGCGGCGTCCCAAGCCAGGTCGAGCTCGAAGCCAATGCTCATGTTGATGATTTTGGGGTTACCAAAGACGGTAGCGGTGACGACGCGCTCGAGGGTGGAGATGATGCCGATGAAGTCTCCCTGAAAGGGCACCGCCAGAAGCTCGCCAACCGGGCCTGCGGGGCCTGCCACACCAAAGCCATTGTCCGGGCGGCCCATGGCCGAGGTGGTGACATGGGTACCGTGCCAGGGGCAGGGGCGGCCACCACCGCAGCTAAGCGCGTTGGGTTCGCCCCAACTTCCCACGACCTGCCGGGTTTCGGGGAAGTCGCCACTGGGGGCGAATCCTCCGTCCAGAACCATGATGCGTACCCTGTTGCTAAGGCGTCCGGCCCGCTCGAGCAGCCGCCAAGCATCGCCCACCCCAATATCCTGGGCGCTGCCCCGATTCATGTAGGTCCATTGGAAAGCGTCGGGGCTGTAGGCCACGTCGGGGGTCGCCGAAGAGGGGGCTTCGCGGGTGCTTCCCGTTGCAATGGCCCCAGGGGTGAACACAAAGTTGGGGGTGACGGTCATTTTTTCCTGGTTGGCCTCGGCCAGCGCCACTGCCAGCAGTTGGGCCGCCGCCGGGCTCGAGGTGCTAAAGCGGCCCTTCAGGTCGGGCAAGCTCTGGTTGAGGCGCTGCAAGATGGCCTCCACCTGGGCTGCTGAGGGGTCGAGCTGCACCTGGTAGGTTTTAGCATCGCCTGCTTCGGTCTGAGAGACAACGCGCCCCCCCCAACGGGCCAGGAAGTTGTTGAGCTTGGTTTCATCGTTGGTGCTGATTATCAGCTCGCCCAGCACGAAGTCCATAGGGATACCGCTCTCGCCGACCATGCGGGCCAGGGGGCGAGGGGTTCCATCGGGGCCGGGCAGGCTGGGCTGGGCTGGCGTAAGGCTGCTATCCACCGGGATTTGCAGGGTTCCGCTGGGCTTGACCGAACCACAGGCAGCCAGCAAAAGCAGCGAGTTTGCAAACAGGGCTTTCCAGAAGTGTTTCATGGTCTTCCTCCTTGGGTCTGATGTTCCTCAAAGGTGCTCAAGAAATGAGGGTTGAACTAGGCATGAGGCCTCAGGAGCCCTCTAGAGCGCGGAAGTGGGGCAGGGTTGTTGACACCACCCCTTAGGGCAACCGGTGGTAGAGGGGCAGGCCCGCCGGGGCCGGATAAAGGGCCAGCGCACCGGCACTGCCAATGCTGCTGCTGGTGATGATTCGCTCGGGGGTGGTGGGGCTGCCCGAGGTGCTGCTGGTGGTGAGCTGCGTGGGGGAAAGCCGCGCGAACTTGCCAGCAGCGTAGGTGATCCACAGCCCACCGCCCTCGTCGAAGGCCATGCCTTCCAGCAGCGCCGAGGCCGGGACGCTAACCTGAATGGCTGGGGTGAGGGTCTTGTTGCCGCTGCCGCTCTGGTCGCTCGAGGTGAGCCGGTAGAGGACATTGGCGCCGAACGCCATGACCCACAGGTTGCCGGAGGCATCGAAGGCCAGCAGGTTGGCATCCAGGGTGTTGATAACCGGGCCCGGGGTCTGGGACTGGATGGTCAGGTCGGGGCCGCTGGTGCTGGCGCTCAGGCGACCGGCGTTGAATTTGACCACACGCTTGGCGCCGGTGTTGGCAATCCAGAGGTTGCCCGCGCTGTCGAAGGCCAGGCCCTCTGGCCCATTCAGTCCGGTGATTTCCACCGCCGGTGTGACCGAACCTGAGGCACCAAGCTGGGCCGCGCCAACGCGCACCACCTTGTCGGCACAAGGCACGCTAACCCAGAGGTTGCCGCTGGCATCGAAAGCCAGTCGGCTGGCCCCTGGCAAGCAGCTAATACCGCTGATATTGATGCTACGGTCGCGGGTTTTGCTGCCTGAAGCGCCCAGAACGCTGGCAGGGTAACGGGCCAGGGTGGGGTCTGCCGTGGTGCCCCCGATGCCCCAGAGGTTGCCATCTTGGTCGAAGGTGATGTCGCGCATGCCGATGGTGCCGGCGCTCACGCTGGGGCTTTGGGTGGCGCTGCTGCCCAGCAGCGAGGCTTCAAAGCCCAGCAAGGGCGAGGCCCCACTGGGCGGGTTGCCGTTGTCCATCCAGAGCTTGTGGCTACTGGGAATCTGGCTGTAGCTAACATTGACCGTGGTGGTCTGGCCGTCCCGCACACAGGCCGGGCTGCCGGAGGCGCTGCCGCTGTAAGCCTTGCGGATGAGGAGGTCGCTATCGGCCACTTTTTTGACCACCACATCGTAAATTCCGGCAGCTTGACCGGTGAGGGTTTGCGTCGCTGTCAGGGTCTGTGTACCGCTGGGGCCTGTGACCTCTACGGCTGCATTGACCCCACCCGGCAGGCCCGAGATACTGACTATCAGAGTGCCCTGGCCTGTTGGGTCACAGCCGCCCGTCCCCCCAGGCCCGCCACAGGCCGCCAGCAGCCCAACCAATGCTAAAAACCCGAACCACGCTTTGTTCATCCCGTACCTCCTCTGCGCCGGGGCCTAGCGCAGGCCGGAGGAACCCGGGGGCTCCCGTAAAGGCTTATACGTACTTGCCCGCTCCAGGTAGCGCGTAAGGGAGGGCCAGTCAGGGAAGTAGCGCACCCGCTGGCCGTCCCTTAGTTCAATCCGCCACTGCCCTTCTGGGCTTTGTTCCACCTTGAGCAGGTAGACTCCCCGGCGCACACCCGGAGGTTAGCGGGGGGGCGTTGCAAAAAGCGTTGCAAGGGTTTGGCGTTGCAGTTGGTAGAAGGCCTCGAGGGCGGGGTGGTACTCCGGGGGAAGCTGGGCCTTCTCCGCCTCGAGGCGCTGGGCGGCCCGCTCAGCCAGGCCCGCCTCCCCCAGGGCCTGGGCCCCGATCCAAAGCGCCAGCTGGGGCCAGGGGCCGGTATACCCCTCGAGGCCCCCCAGGGCCTCCTGGGCCCGCGCCCGGGCCTCAGCCAGGTGGCCCTCCTGCAGGGCCAGAACGGCCAGCCAGGCCGCGTCTAAGGGCCAGTCGGGCCGGCGGGCCTTGTAGGCTTCCTCCAGGAGGGGCCGGGCCTCGGCCAGCCGGTTTTGGAAGAGGAGGGCCACCCCCAGGTCGGAAAGGGCCTCGAGGCGGGTCTGGGAGAGGGAGGTAGCTTCGGCTAGGGCCTGGCGGAAATGGTCTTCGGCCCGCTTGGGCTGGCCCTGCCAGAGCCGGACCTGGCCCAAAGCCATGGCCGACTCGGCCAGCCCCCGGGGCTCTTGAATGGCTTGGAAGACCTCGAGGGCCTCCTGGGCCCGCTTCTGGGCCTGGGCTAAGGCCCCGAAGCGCAGGTAAAGCGCGGCTAGGTTAATAGCCACCCCGGCCCGGAAGTGGATCCGGCCCAGCTCGGCAAAGTGGGCATAGGCCTCCTGGTAGGCCAGGAGGGCTTGGGCCGGCTGGCCTAGCCGGGCATGGGCCAGGCCCAAGAAGTTCTGGTAAACCCCCAAAATCTCGCGGTAGCCTAAGGCCAAGGCCTCCCGGTAGGCCTGGTCCGCCACCGCCACCATCTCCTGGAGGGCTCCCTTACGCAGCAGCGTGGTGCAGACCATTTGCTTGAGCCGCACCTCGGCCAGGCCCGGACTGCCCAGTCGGCGCAGGTGCCCCAGCCACTCTTCCAAGGCCCCGTAGTCCTCCCGTAGCAAGGCCAGCTTAGCCAATAGGTAGGCAGCCTCGGCCCGCAGGTTCCAGTCTCGCGTCCCCTCCCAGACCGCCAGGGCCTCCTCCCAGGCCCCAGCCTGGCCCAGGTTGGCCTGGGCATCGGCCCGGTAGAGGCGGAGCCGGGGGTGGGGGTGGAGGGGCAGGATCTCCTCGGCCAGGCTCAAGGCCTCGGCCCAGCGGCCTTGCATGGCTAAAAAGCGCACCCGGCGGAAGCCTATCTCGGCCTGCTCTGCAGAGGTGAGGAGGGGGGCTAAGGCCTGGAGGCGGTCTAGCAGGGGGGCTTGCTCGGCGGGCCGGCCCAAGAGCATGCGGGCCTGTTCTAAAAGCAACAAGAGCATGGCCTCCTCCAAAGCCCCGCCCGGGGCCTGCTGGAAGGCCTCCAAGGCCCGCCGGGCGTACCCTTCGGCCTGGGCGAAGGCCTGGCGCTCCAGGGCAGCCTGGGCCAGCGTCTGGGCCAGCGGCCAGACCTCCTGGAAAAGGCGGGCGGCCTCGAGGTGGTAAAGCCGCTCCTCCCCCGTGGCCCCCTGGGCCAAAAGGAGGTGGAGCGCGGTTCTTTCTGGGCCCAGGGTTCCCAAAACGGCCTGGCGGAAGAGTTCGTGGGCCAGGCGGTACCCTGTGGGGCTGGCCTCCACCAGCCCGGCCCGGGCCAGGGTGTCTAATCTCTCCTGTAGACCCAGAAGCTCCTGGCCCAACAGGGCCTGGAGCCGAACCAAGGACAAAGGCTGGGGGGCCAGGGCCAGAAACCGGGCCACCGCCAGCCCTTCCAAGGCCTCCAAGCGGCGCACCACCTCTTCCTGCAAGCTTTGCGGCAGGGGCAGCTCGCGGTAGTCCTCAGTCTCCTCGTCAAAGGGGGTGTGCCAGCCCGCCTCATCAGCCCAAAGGAGGCCTTCGGCAAAAAGATGTTCCAGAACCTTGACCAGGAAAAGGGGGTTGCCCCCGGTGGCCCGGTGCAGCCGACGGGCAAACCGTACCCCCCCGCTGGACATCCCCGAGGCCCGCCGGATGAGCTCGAGGGTAGCCGCCTCACTCAGCGGGGTCAGGCTGAGGTGGGCCAGAAGGCCATCCCGCTTGAGGTCCTGGAGCCAAGGCCCAAGGCGGGGCTCGGCCTCGGGGCGGGCGGTGAGGAGGAGGCGCACCCCTTGGGCCTGGGCCCGGCGGGCTAGGTAAGGCAAAAGTTCCAGACTGGCCGCATCGGCGTAGTGCAAATCCTCCCAGATGAGCCATCCTCCCCGCAGGCCATGGAGCAGCACCTGGCAAAGCCCCTCGCGGAAGCGGGCTGGGGCCAGGGGGGCCTCGGCCTCGCCTAGCGTTGGGGGGGCTGGGGCCAACTCGGGCACCAGCCGGGCGGCCTCAAAAAGCCAGGCCTCCGGCAAGCCAGCAAACCGCTCTCCCGCCTCCCAAAGCCGTCTTAGGCTGGCCGCCAGGCCGCCGTAGACCACCTTCTCATCCTGGGGCACCTGGTTTAAGAAGCGGTGGACGGGCTGGCTCTGGGCAAACTCCTGGGCCAGCCGGCTTTTGCCCACCCCGGCCTCACCCAGCACCAGCACCACCCAGACCGGGATCCGGGCCAAAGCCTGCCAGGCCGCCTCCCGCCCGACCAGAGGCGGGCGCGCCAGCGAAAGGTGGGGCCGACCGGGCAAGGGGGGGAGGGGCCGGCCCTCTTGGATGGCCTGGGCCAACTCGCTAAGCCCGGCGGAAGGCCCCAGGCCCAGCTCGGCCCTAAGCCCCTGGACATAGGCCTGGTAGCGCTGCAGGGCCTCGGCAGGCTGGCCCAGCCCTGCCAGGGCCCTGAGCAGGCCGCCTAGGCCCTCCTCGTTCCAGGGGTCGCGCCGTAGGAGGGCAGAAAGAGGTTCTATGGCCTGGGCCAAAGCCCCGGCCTGAAGCAGCTCCAAGCCCCTTTGCAACAGGGCCTCTTCGTACTGGGCCTCTAGCCGGGCCCGGGTTAGCTCGAGCCACTCCTCTAGGGGAGACTCAACAAAGGTCAACCCCTCTAAAAGGGTTCCCCGCCACAGGGCTAAAGCTTGGGCGTAACGCCGGGCAGAAAGATGCTGCAGAAAATCGGCAACATCGCTTTGCACGCTGAACCTGAGCTGGCCCTCTGCCTCTTCCAACTCTAGCCCCGTCTGGCGCAGCCGCACCAGCTCCCGCCGCAGGTTAGCCCGGGCCCGCTCCCCCTCCCAAAGCAGCCCGGCTACGGTCTCGCGATCCTGGGGACCTTCCAAAGCCAGGTAAGCCAGCAGGGCCCAAAGCTTGCGGGTGGGCAGCTCCTGGGCCTTCCCATCACGCACAAGCTCCGGACAACCCAACAACCGCAGGCGGAAAGGCACGGCCTCAGTATAGAAAAAACCGCGCCTCCCGCCTATTCGCCACCCAGCGTCTTCCCTCATAAAGCTAGGTCTTTATAAAGCTAGGTCTTTGGGAAAACACCGACGGCCCATCTGGGGCCATCGGTGAGGGGTTTCGCTTCATTCAGCAGAGCGTGCCATAGATGAAGCTGATGTAGCTGGTGTGGGTAAGGCCCAGGGCATCGGTGACCTCGAGGTAGAGCCGGCCCGTCCAGTTGCCACCGCAAACGGGTGTAGGCAGGGTGGCCTCGGGCCGCCAGGTGTGGCTGGGCAGGGCGCCCGAGGAGCTGGTGCCACTGAAGAGGGTGTAGGAGGTTCCGCCCGGGTAGGGGTAGACCGCCCGCCAGGTGTAGCTAAACGGTGCGGTTCCCCCTGTGACCCTCCCCTGCAGGCTCATGGCAGCACCCCCGGGATACCAGCTGCTCCCCTCGGCGGGGCTTTCGATCTGGGCCAGCATGGCCGGGCGCGCCTGCACGTTGATCTCGACCCGGGCGCTGGCGCTGGCCCCGGCGGGGTCGGTGGTGGCTAGGGTCAGGGTGCGCCGCCCGGTGGAGGCAAAGGTGTGGTTTAGCTCGCAGCCGGAAAGGCTTCCCCCGGGGAAGTCGGCGGGGTTGCTGGAACTCCAGCGGCAGACCAGACGCTCGCGGTGGCCGGGGTCGGGGTCTGTGAGCAGGCCCCGCAGGGCGGTGGGCACCCCCTGGTAGACCAGGGTGCTGGCCAGGGGCGCCTGAATGACCGCACTGGGTGGGTTGTTGCCGTGCTGGGCGATGTCCAGGCAGGCTCGAGCCAGGTCGCGGTCGTAGTGGATGCCCAGCAGGTCAATCGAGCGAAGGCCAATTTTGAGCCACAGGCAGGCGTTCAAGTCCCACAGCAGCCGGCTGGGCCCCATCCCGGCCAGATTGGCGGTCAGTTCGGGGCCGGCCTCGAGGGCGCCGAAGGGCCCCACCAGGCCATAAAGCAGCACCTCAAAGCGCACCCCCACGAAAGCCCGCACCTCCAGGCTGCCTTCAAAACTTGGGCCGGTGTGGGTAAGGCGTAGGGTACGCTCGCTTAGGTCGCGGAAGCCGGTGTCGGAGTTGTACTGGAAGCCGACCACCAGCCGCATCTCCTGCCGGGCCTCGAAGGTAAACCGGGCGCTCAGGTTGCCGTCGGTGCCCAGGTAGACGGTGAGCTGGGGGGTGAGCACCACCGGCACCGGCCCCAGGAAAAAGGTGAGGGGCGTAAAGTTGTAGCGGGCGATGGGCACCTCGTGGCGGAAGGTGTGGGCCAGGCTGCCGACGATGTTCAACCGGGCCTGCTGGTCGATGCCCACCCGGGTGCGAACGTTGAGGTCGATGTTCACCGGAATCGGCCCGAACCACTCGTCCACGTGTAGACCCAGGTGAAAGTCCAGGATGGGCTCGAGGCTGACCTCCCCGGTCACCCGCACCCGGCCCCCGCTGCCTAAGTCGGAGTCGAGCCGCAGGGTGAAGCCCTGAGCGCTCACCCCCGACTGCAACGCCACCGCGCCGCGCACCTCCTCAGGCCGCAAGGGGCGCGAGACGGTCAGCTCTCCCTGGTACACCGCGTCCTGGATTTTGGCCGGCTCGGTCTCCACCACCACCCTATCCCCCTCGCGCCGCACCTCCCGCACCTTGCGCAGCAGGCCATAGGGAATGGCCGGGGCCGGTTCGCTCACCAGAACCTGGCCGGCCTCAAAGCCTGCCACCTGTGGACTTCCAGCGGCAAAGTAAAGCCTACCCTCCTCATCCACCCGTTCCAGGGCAGCCCGGGTCTCGGGGGTGAGCACCCGGGTGGCCGGGGCTACCACCACTTCGTCGGGCCTGGGAGTCGGGGCAACCGATCCACCCCCGCAAGCGGCCAGGGCCAGAAGAACCAGGGTCAGTAAGGCTTTTAGTGTGCTTTTCATGGGTCTTCCTCCTTAATGCTTGGGGTTTTCCCCAAAGCTGCGACCAGGGTAGAAGGCTGGGCTTGAACGGCCCATGAACGCGGGCCGGGCTGGGGGGTACTTCTGCACCCTGAAGCGGCACCCGAGGCGCTACACTGGAGGCATGCTGCACACCCTGGGCGGCCTGCGGCTCGAAGGCAGCAGCTTCAGCCGGGCAAAGCCCCTGCTGCTTCTGGCCTACCTGGCCCTGGAAGGCCCCAAGCCGAGGCGCTTCCTGGCCGAGCTGTTCTGGCCCGAGGCTGCCGACCCCATGAACTCACTGGCGGTGGCCCTGAGCAAGCTGCGCAAGCTGGGGGCGGTGTACGGCGACGAGAGCCGGGCCTGGGTGGATCTCGAGTGCGACGCCTTGGCCTTGCAGGACGCCCTACGGGCTGGGCGCTGGGCCGAGGGGGTGGGGCTTTACCGGGGGCCTTTCGCCGAGGGGATTTCCGAGGCCCTGGGAGCCGAACTCGAGGAATGGGTCTACGAGGTACGCGAGCGGCTGGCCCTGGAGGTGCGCCAGGCCCATATGGTGCTGGCCGAGCAGGCCGCCACCCAGGCCCGCTTTGCCGAGGCCGCGGCCCAGGCCGAGCAGGCCTACCGGGTGGCTGGGGCCCCGCCCCTCGAGCCCGAGCTTCTGCCCAAGCTCCACCGGCTACTCCTCATCACCGAACACCCCCTGGCCGAGGCTCTGGAGCGCGAGGCCAGGGAGCTGGGCCTCTCCCTCTCCCAAAGCCGCGCCCGCCCCCGCACCGCCCAACAGGCCCTGGTGGGGCGGCAGCGCGAACTCGAGCGCCTCTTGGGGACGCTCGAGGGGGAGTGGGTCTGGCTCAAAGGGGGGACGGGCCTGGGCAAAACCGCCCTGCTGCGCGAGCTGGAGGCCCGCACCGGCTGGGTCTACCTGCCAGCCCGCCAGGGGCTGCCCTACGCCACCTTAGAACCTCTGCTGGACTCCTGGCAGGGCGGCGCCGAGACCATTTTGCGCCGGCTGGCAGCCTTGCGCGAGCACCTGCTGATAGACGGCTGGGAGCAGCTCGACCCCGAGAGCCGGGGCCTACTGGAACGCCTGCGCACCCTGCTCCCAAAGGTGCGGGTGGTGCTGGCGGGGCAGGGCGAGCCTCCTTTTGCGGTGGAGCGGGTGGTGGAGCTGGAGCCTCTGACCCCTGAGGAGCTGGCCGACTACCCGGGGGCCTTCGAGGCCACCGGGGGGGCCCCGGCGCTGGTGGGGGCCTGGCTGCGGGGCGAGCCGCTGGAGGAGGCCCTGGAGACCCGCCTGCGGGCGCTGGACGAACCCACCCGCCAGGTCTACATGGCTTTGGCCCTGCTGGAAACCCCTGACCTGCTCTTGGTGCGCCAGGCGGTGGGCCTGAACGCCACCCAGATGGCCCAGGCGGTCGACGCGCTGCTCTCGGCCGGGCTGATCGACCTGAACGGGGCGGTTCTGGCCCGCGAGGCGGCCCTGCGCTACACCGCTGAACGCCCGGCCCTGGAGGCCCGGCTCAGCCTGGGGCTGGCTCGAGGGCTCAAACCCCAACAAGCCCTGCCCCTCTACCGCCGGGCCAAGGGCCTGCTGGAGGACACCGACCTGCCCCAGGTTATCCAGGCCTACCTGACCTGGGCCCAGGAGCTCATCCGGCGCGGCTTTCCCAAACGGGCCGCCGAGGAACTCACCGAGGCCCCCCACCACCCCGAAATTGCCCTGCTGCGGGCCCGGGCCTTCGAGCGGGCTGGGATGTACAAGGAGGCCCTCGAGACCATACGCCCTCTGCCCGAGCGCCCCGAACACCTGGCCCTCAAGGCCACCCTCTACCACCGCCTGGGCCGGGCCGACGAGGCCCAAGCGTGCGCGGAAAAAGCGCTGGCCGGAGGGATCGAGGCCCGGGCCGAAGCGCAGAACACCCTGGGCCTTATCTTTCTGGCCCGCGGCAGCTTTGCCGAGGCTGCTGCGGCCTTTCGCCGGGCCGCGGCCTTGTGGCTGGGTCTGGGGGATGAACCCAGGCGCATCAGCGCCCTCAGCAATGTGGCTATCGCTCGAGCCCGGATGGGGGAGGATGCCGAACAGGTATTCCGCGAGGTGATGGAGACCATAAAAGACAATAAGCGGTTACAGGCCCAGACCCTGATTAACCTGGGTAAGGAGTACGAGCGCAACCAGCGCTTACAGGAAGCGCTATTGAGCTACCAAAAAGCCGAGCAGGCCGCCCTCGAGTCAAACAGCCAGCGGCAACTGGCTCTGGCGCAGAACAACATCGGGGCCATTCTTCACCTGCAAAACCGGGCTTCTGAGGCCCGTGCCTACTACCACAAGGCCATCCATACCGCGCGGGAGGGGGGCGAGTTGCAGATCTTGGCCATGGCCCTGGGCAATCTAGCCGAACTGAATCAGGATACGGAAGCCTGGCGGGAGGCCATCGCCATAGCCGAGAATGCAGGCTATGCCGATCTAGCCCAGCAACACCGCGAACTCTTGCGGGCGTTCATGGAGCGTTCAGGCTAGCCATGGCAGCATTGGGCCCATGCCACTGAGCGCGTACTTACTCGAAGAGGCACTCTGGCTGGAGGTGGAGGATGCGATGGGGAATGCTTCTGATGCCGCTGCTAAGCCTGCTGGGCTGCGGCCCGACTGGGGGGATGGCTGGGCCACCCATTACTGGTACTGTGTACCCCTCACCCCGCAGGGCTACCTGGATGGAGGAGGTGAGGGTGGCCATCCCCTGGACCCCCCGCTCGAGCCTGACCGCAACGCTGGCTGAGATGCCGCTGGAGACCCGCTTCGAGCCCGACCCTTCGGGAGTTGGTGGGGTGGTGGTTTTCGCAGTGCCCCGCAACGTCTGGGGGGGGCCGCAGTCCCTGGAAATTATCGAGGGGGCCAACCGGGTGAGCGGAAGCCTGACGGTGCTGGGCCAGGCCGTGTTCGAAGAGCCCGAGCCGGAGGCCTTTGCCATCCTTCAACCCGCTTTGTCCGACAGTGGCTTCGAGCAAAAAATCGCCGGTGGTGGCTTGCGCCTGATCCCGTTTGCGGGTGGGGCCAAGTCGGTTCCGCTGGGCGGAAGCGCTGGCCCCTGTGCTGGTCGGCTGGCGCGGGTGGCCCGCGACCCCGCGCGGCTTTCCCCGATTCCCGTCGGGGCTTTGCTGGAACGGCTCGAGCAAAGCGGCGGCAGTTCGGTGGTCGATGTGGAGGGCGTGCTGGGGATTGACCCGGTAACGGGTTACGATGCCGACCCGCTCACGCTATCCGCCCCGTCACCCGACAGCAAAGCCATCCAGGCCCGCAGCACTGTAAAGGTTAGGCCGGGCAGCAACTTTACCGGGGCCGGCACCACCATCGCCATCGTGGATACCGGGGTCAAGAGCTTGACCGGCCTGACCATCCGGCCTGGTGGCGCCGACTTTATCAACCCGGAGGCACCCAACCCGCTGCTGGACGACTACACCCAGGGCGGCGAGGCGGTGGGGCACGGTACCGCAGCCGCGGTGCTGGGGGCCCACTCAAGCTACGGCATCGCGCCAGGAGCGGGCATCCTGCCCATCAAAAGCTGCGATAAGGACGGGCGCTGCCCGCTTGGAGCGGTGATTCAGGGTATCTGCCACGCGGTGGCCCATGCCGAGAAAAACCCTGGCGAAAAGCTGGTTATCAACCTCAGCCTGGGCAGCGACACGCCGAGCGAAATTGTTTACATCATCCTCAAGGATGCGCTGATGAAGCGGGGGGTGAACGGGATTCCGGTGGTGGCGGCGGCAGGCAACCAGTGGGCGCTGCGTTTTAGCAAAGCCGGGGTGCTGCACCATTTCCCAGCCTCGTTTGGCGGCGAGCGGGGGCTTTCCATCCGGCGGGCAGCGGGCCGCTCCATGACCCTGCTGAAGGGCCTCTTGAGCGTGGGCGCGGTGGGGCAGTACAGTACAGGTCTGCGGGTGAGCGGGTTTAGCGGCAACGGGGACTTTGTAGACCTGGTGGCCCCCGGCGAACGGGTCTTGAGCCTGAGCCCTGCCGGAAACGAGCGGGAGTATACCGGAACCTCGTTTGCTGCCCCCATTGTGAGCGCTGCGGTGGCGATTATCCGCCAGGCCAGCGAGCCCCTGACCCCAGAGGCGCTCGAGGCGGCTTTCCTGGCCAACCTCACCAACCCCGATGCCCTCAGCGAACCCGCAGAGGCACGGGGCCGGGGCTTACTGGACATGACCCTAGGCCCTTAAATCAACACGCTCACCGACTGGTTGGTGTGTACCCGCCGGATGGCCTGGGCCAAGAGGGGCGCAGTAGGCAGAATGGTGTAGCCCAAGGCCGGGTTGAGCGCGATGGTATCGGTAAAAACCACCTCACGGATAGCGGGGTGGGCCAGATTCTCGCGGGCATTGCCCACCAGCACTGCGTGCGAAGCCATCACAATGACCTCGGGCAAAGCGCCCGCAGCCAGCAACGCCTCCACCCCCCGGCGGATAGTACCACCAGTGGAGATGATGTCGTCGATGATGATGGGCCGCTTCCCGGCCACATCGCCGATCACATAACTCACCTGGGTCTCGCGCGGCCCGATGCGGCGTTTGGCCAACAGGGCTAAGGGCAGGTTCAGACGCTCAGAAAGGCGGCGGGCCTGTTCGGCCCGGCCCGAGTCCGGCGAAACCACCACCGCGTTCTCGGTTAGACCCTGGCCTTCCAGGTACTCGGCAAAAAGCCGCACCGCCGAGAGCTCGTCCACCGGGTAGTAAAAAAACCCCTGAATCTGGGGAGCGTGTAGGTCTACCGTGATAACCCGATGGATGCCCACGTGCTCGAGCAGCCCCGCCACCAGCCGGGCGGTGATGGGCTCGCGCCCCTGGGTCTGCTTATCCTGCCGGGCGTAGCCGAAGTAGGGGATCACCGCATTGATGCGGGCCGCGCTGCTGCGCCGCACCGCGTCGGCCAGTACCAAGAGCTCCATCAGGTGGTCGTTGACCGGCGGGGCGGTGGGCTGGATTAGGTAGACGTCGTCGCCCCGGATGCTCTCCAAAAGGCGCACCCGCACCTCGCCATCGGGGAAACGCTCTACCGTGGCCTGACCCAGCCTGATCCCTAAGGCTTTAGCCACCGCCTCGGCCAAAGGCCGGTTGGCGTTGCCGGAAAAGAGCTTGACCTGCCCGCCGCTAGTGTGCTCGAGCTCTTTCGCCTCTAGGCCCAAATGCTCACTTACCGGTGCGCCCGCCATCTTCCTCCTCCCCCTACCTTCCGATGCCTCCAGTATACCGGTGCTTCCTGGCGGCAGCACAAATGACTTGGAGCCTGGCCCTGCGGCCAGACCCGAAGCGTGACTTGTCCCTACCCGAAACGGCCTGTAATGTAGGCCTCGGTGCGCTTGTCCTTAGGGGTGGTGAAGAGCAGGTTGGTGGGGCCGAACTCCACCAAGTCACCATTCAAGAAAAAGCCGGTGAAATCCGACACCCGCCCGGCCTGCTGCATGTTGTGGGTTACAATAACGATGGTCACGTGGTTTTTGAGCTCGGTCAAAAGGTCCTCGATGGACTGGGTGGAGATGGGGTCGAGGGCGCTGGTCGGCTCATCCATCAAGAGCACCTCGGGCTCTACCGCCAAAGCCCGGGCGATGCACAACCGCTGCTGCTGCCCCCCCGAAAGGCTCATGCTGGGAGCGTGCAAGCGGTCTTTGACCTCGTCCCACAAGGCGGCCTGGGTTAAGGCCCGCTCCACCGCCTCGTCCAGCAAAGACTTTTTGCGGATACCCACCAAGCGCAAGCCGGCCACCACATTGCCATAGATGGACAGGGTGGGAAAGGGGTTGGGTTTTTGGAAGACCATCCCAATCTTGCGCCGCACCTCCACCGGGTCCACCCCGGGGGCGTACACGTTCACCCCGTCCAGCAGCACCTCCCCCGTAACCCGGGCCAAAGGGGTCAGGTCGTGCATCCGGTTGAGCGCGCGCAAAAAGGTGGTCTTGCCGCAGCCCGAAGGCCCGATCAGGGCGGTCACCTTGTGGGTGTAGATGGGCATGTCCACATCCTTGACCCCTGCCTTCTGCCCGTACATCACGGTGACCCGCCGGGCCTCGAGGCGGGTCTTAAGGCTGGGATCCAGGGTCAGAACCTCGGTATGCCCGGTCTGGGGGTTGGCGGTCGCTTCAAACTCACTCATCCTTAGCACTCCTAAAGCCGCCCGCGGGTGAACCAGCGGGCCAGCAGGCTGGTCATCACAATAAGCCCCAGCAGCACCACCGCCGCCGCCCAGGCCTGGCGGTGCCAGTCCTCGTAGGGGCTGATGGCATAGGCGTACAAGCGCAGAGGCAGAGCATCCATCGGCTGGCGCAGATCGAGGGTAAGAAGGGTGTTGCCAAAGGCGGTAAAGATAAGGGGGGCGGCCTCCCCTGCCGCCCGGGCCGTGGCCAGCAGCAAACCGGTCACCACCCCGCCCTGGGCCGCCGGTAAGACCAGCGAGAGTACCACTCGCCAGCGGGGTAGGCCCAGGGCTAGCCCAGCCTCGCGGATATGCCAGGGCACCAGCTTCAGCACGCTCTCGGTGGTCTTAGCAATAATGGGCACCATGATGAAGGCCATAGCTAAAGCCCCGGAAAAACCAGAAAAGGAACCCTGGGCCTTGACTACCAGCACGTAGGCCAGCATGCCCTTTAGGATGGCGGGCATGCCGTTTAGGGTGTCGGAGAGCAGGCGTAGGGTGGGGTTGAGCCGGTTTTCGGGATACTCGGCCAGCAGAATGCCCGCCCCGATGCCAAAAGGCATGGCGATGAGCAAACCCGTGCCGGTGATGACCAGAGTGCCCACGATGGCCGGGGCCATCCCCCCCCCCGGCTCGCCGGGAGGTTTGGGGCCTTTAGTGAAGAAGTCCCAGTTGAGAGCGGAGAAACCATTGACCAAAGCATGGCCTAGCACCAAAGCCAGGGGCAAAGCGGCCAGGATGGTGCCGATAATGACCACCAGCAGAATCAGGCGGTCGCGGGTATAGCGTGCTTGCAGGCTGCGCATACGCTCTCTCCTAGGCCCGCTGCTCGCCTACTTTGAGCTTATTCAAAAAGTAGCTGGCCGCAGCGTTGACGATAAAAGCAATCAAAAACAGGTAAAACCCCACCCCGATGATGGCCGAGTAGTGCAGCTCCTCCACCGCCTCCTTGAGCTCGAGGGCAATCACCGCCGGCATGGTGGAGGCCGGGCCAAAAAGGGTGTAGGGCAGGATGTTGCCGTTGCCGATAACCATAGCCACCGCCATAGTCTCGCCCAAAGCCCGGCCCAAAGCCAGCATAGCCCCGGCGAAGATACCCCCCCGGGCGTAGGGCAGGATCACGGTCTGCATGACCTCCCAGCGAGTCGCCCCCAGAGCGTAGGCCCCCTCCCGCTGGGCTGCGGGTACGAGTTGAATGGCATCGCGCGACAGGGCTGCGGTGAAGGGAATGACCATACTCGTGAGAACCACCACCGCGGTAAACATTCCGTATCCTGAGGGGTTACCCAGATAAGGCGTGAGCCAAGGGGCGTTTTCAGAAGCCCAGAGAAAAACCGGTAAGTAAAGAACCTCCCGCAAAAACGGGGCCAGCACGAAAATGCCCCAGATGCCATAGACCACGCTGGGCACCGCGGCCATCAGATCCACCAGGTAGTTGATGAAACCAGCCAGCCAGCGGGGCGCGTACTCGGCGGTAAAAATGGCTGCGGCTAGGGCCACCGGCACCGACAGGAACAAGGCGGCAATGCTGGTGATGAGGGTACCCACCACATAGGGCCAGATGCCGAACTCGAGTTTCAGCGCCGGGTCCCAGGTAGTACCGGTAAGAAAGCCCCAGAACCCTTCCTTTTGAATGGTCTGCGAGCCGCCCAGGTAGAGGTAGTAGCCCAACCCCAGGGTTAGAGCCACAATGGAGAGAGCCAAAAGCAAGATCACCGCAAAGAATATCCGGTCGCCCAGCAGGCGGTACAGCGCCGAGGGCGGACGTTTGACCAGGGAGGGTTGAACAGGGGCCCGTTGCATGCGCACGCCTTTAGTTTACAGGGGTGGAGGCCTGGCCGGCCTCCACCCCTGAGGTTCGCTTACTGGCCGACAATCTCCTTACCTAGAGGCTTGCCCTGGTAGGTGATGCGGGCAATCAGGGCCAAAGCGCGGGCCTGGGCCACCTCGGTGAGGCGGGCGTAGGTCAGGGGTTCGTTAAACTTCTGCCCCTCGGTTACGATCCACTTGAGGAGCTGCACGAAAGCCCGGGCCTCGGCCTCGCTCTTGAAGGCCTTGTTCTTGTCAAGCTGCTCGTAAACCAAGAAGTAGGAGAAGCTGGAGATGGGATAACCGTCGGGTGCAGCCGTATTGGTCAGCGAGACGCGGGCATCCCCCGGCAACACCACATTGGCCGCCGCGGCAATGGAGGGCAGATCGGCCGCGATGGCCCGGCCTGCCCGGTTGATCACCGCGCCGTACTGGATGCGGTTTTGCAGGGCGTAGGTGATCTCATTGTAGCCGATGGCCCCAGGCGTATTGCGCACCACCCCGGCCACCCCTTCGTTGCCCCGCCCGCCCACCTTGTTGGGGGCCAGCCAGTTGACCGAGTTGCCCCGGCCCACCTTCTGGGCCCATTCGGGCGAGACTTTAGACAGGTAGTCGGTCCAGACGAAGGTAGTCCCCGAACCGTCGGAGCGGTGGGCCACGGTGATGGGCAGGGCCGGCAGGCGCACCCCAGGGTTTAGAGCAGCAATGGCGGGGTCGTTCCAGGTCTTAATGTTGCCCAGAAAGATATTGGCCAGCACCTCCCCGCTAAAGGTCAGGCGCTGGGTCACCCCGGGCAGGTTGTAGGTGGGCACCACCGCCCCCAGCACGAAGGGGATGTTGAGGGCTGGCGAGCCGGTGTTGCGGCGGATATCGGCCATCTGCTGGTCGTTGAAGGGGTTGTCAGAGACGCCAAAGTGCACGGTCTGCTCGATGAACTGGCGCTGGCCGCCCCCCGAGCCGATGGACTGGTAGTTGACCCGTACCTGGTTGTTGGTGACCTTGAGGTACTCGTCGAAGTATTTGGACAGCACCGGGAAGGGGAAGCTGGCCCCCGCGCCGGTCAGGCCCACCTGGGCCGAGGCCAGGCTGGCTAAGCCCAGCAGGGCGGTAGCGGCGATCAGTAGTTTTCTCATGTAAATCCTCCTTTTGTGCAGGGCAAAGCCCTGGCTACGCCGATAGCTTGGCAGCTTTATGTCAGAAGATTGTCAGGCCCGGGGCAAAAACCAGATGATAATGGCTTTTTCGCTCATCCCTGGGAAAAGCTGTATATTCTAATGGGCATGGAGTGGAGCGGCGCGGTGCTGGCCGGAGGGCAGTCGCGGCGCTTTGGTCAGGACAAGGCCCGCTACTGCTACCGGGGCCGCCCTCTACTGGAGTGGGTTCTGGAAGGCCTGGAGCAGGCTTCCGAGCGCTTCGTGGTGGCCAACCAAGCCTACCCCGTAGCCGTGCCCATCTACCCTGACCTGCGCCCAGGAGGCGATACCCTCTCGGGCCTACATACCGCCCTAGCCCGTGCCCGCTGCGAATGGGTGGCCGTGGTCGCTTGCGACCAGCCCTTCTTGCAACAGGACTACTGGCGCTTCATCCTAAAGCGAATCCAACCGGAAGCCCGGGCCGTGGTAGCCGCCTCGGAGGGCTTCCTCGAGCCCTTGGGGGGGCTATACCACAAGTCCCTCGAGGCCGAGGTAGCCTGGCGCCTCGAGGCCGGCCAGCTGGGGCTGCAAGCCCTGCTGCGAAGCATCCCCCACGTGGCGGTGCCCAAAGCCGAACTGGAGGCGCGCTTTGGCCCCCAGCTTTTCCTCAACGCCAACCGCCCCCAGGATCTGCCCTAGCCCTGGATGACCCGCCGGGTGGGGTAGGGAATGGGAATGCCCTCAGCGTCCAGGCGCAGCTTGATGCGGCGGCGGAACTCCCGCCCGAGGGCCCACTGCTCCTTAGGCTTGGCGTTCAGGAGCACCCGGATGACGATCCCCGAATCGGCGAGCTGCTGCACCCCCAGCACCTCGGGGGGGTTCTCGGTGAATTTGTCGCGCCAATCAGGGTCTTGGTAGAAGGCCTGTACCTCGTCGCGCACCACCTCTAAGGCCCGGTCTATGGGGGCCTCATAGGCCACCTGCACGTCCACCACCGCCCGGGCCCAGTCGCGGCTCATCACCGTGACCTGCTGGATGGTGGAGTTGGGGATGAAGTGCACCCGGCCCTCGAGGTCGCGCAAGACGGTGACGCGCAGGTTGAAGCGCTCCACCCCGCCGGAAAGCTGGCCCACGGTAATCACGTCGCCCACCCCATACTGGTCTTCTAGGAGGATGAAAAAGCCGTTGATCACGTCACGGATCAGGTTCTGCGCCGCCAGCGAGATGCCCAGCCCCACCACCCCTGCCCCGGCTAGCAAGGCGGTGACGTTGAGGCCCAGGTTGGAAAGCGCCAGCAGCACCCCCAGGGCCACGATCAGCACCTTCAACACCGACTCCAACACGCTCTTCAGGGTCTGGGCCCGCACCTGCTCGCGGGTGAACTCCTGGGAGGTGCCCGCCGGCAGGCGCTGCAACAGCCGGGGCACCAACCGGTAAAAAAATACGCTGGCCCCCAGGATAAGCAGCACGGCCAGGCCCCGCTCCCCCAGCCAGCCATACAGCCGCTGGCCCCAGGGGTAGAAGGGCTCGAGGGGCATCCGCCAGACAAACACCCCCAGCGAAAACACCCCCAGCCCAACCAGGCCCCACCAAAGCCAGCCCGCCAGGCGCCAGTAGCGGTCGTCGCGGGCCTCGGGGGTAAGCCGACCCAGCCAGCCCAAGAGGGCGGCCCCCGCCCGCCCCAGCCAGAAGCCCAGGATGAAGAGGCCCAGGCTGGTCAGAATCTGAAGGGAAAGGCTCGAGGTCTCCATAACGCCCCCTACTCCGCCAAGCGGGCCATCCCTAAGCGCACGCGTTCTACCAGACCCGCCTCCACCGCGCTTCTGGCCTTACGCAAGGCGCTATACACCGCCCGGGCATCCGCCGAGCCGTGCCCGATGAAGACCGGCCCCTCCACCCCCAGCAGCGGCATCGCCCCATACTCGGCAGGGTCCATCCGTGCCCGCAGGCCCTGCAAAGCTCCCCGCACCAGTAAGGCCCCCAGCCGGGTCAGCCAGGAGCCTTTGGTTAGGGCTTCGCGTATCCACTGGAGAAGGGTGCGGGCCTCCCCCTCGGCCAGCTTGAGCACCACGTTGCCGGTGTAGCCATCGGTAATCACAATATCGGTGGTACCGCGGAAGATATCCCGCCCTTCCACGTTGCCGTAAAAGTGAAGGCCGGGGGCATTTTTCAACAAGGGAAAGGTTTGCAAGGTCAGCTCGTTGCCCTTTTCCTCCTCTTCCCCAATGGAGAGCAGCCCTACGCTGGGGTGCTCGAGGCCCTGGGCCTGGGCATAGGCGGTGGCCATCACCGCAAACTGCACCAACCAGTGTGGCTTGCAGTCCACGTTAGCCCCGCCATCGGCCAGGTAGGTGCGGCCCTTCTCGCTGGGTAGCTCGATGAGCAAGGTAGGCCGATCTACCCCCTGGATGCGCCCCAGATGGAATAGGGCCGCCGCCAGCGTGGCCCCGGTATGGCCCATGGATACCGCTGCCGAGGCCTGCCCCTGTTTGACCAGCTCCATACACACGTTGATGGAGGCCCGGCGCTTCTTGCGCACATCAGTAGCGTGATCCTGCATGGTGATGTACTCGGGGGCTTCCACAATGGGTAGCCAGCCCCCTTGGGCCTCCAGCTCCGGCTGTACCCGGTCAGCCGGACCCACCAGCACCACCGGAATCCCCTGTCTATGGGCCTGTAATGCGCCTTCTACCGTAACCTTGGGGGCTCGGTCGCCCCCCATGGCGTCTAGGGCAATAGGTTTCATGCGGGGGTATTGTACCCTGAGACCATAGCGACCCTCAGGTGGAGGCGAAGCCTGGTTAAAGGCTAAGCTTTGCCACAGGGAAGCTATACCGCCTTTTGGACAGATTGTCCATTGCGGCCCGGGGTCTTTGCGCCTACCATGAAGCCAAGCTAAGGAGGCAGGTATGCTCAAGGAACCCCAGGTAAGCCTCAAGCGCATCACCCACTGGATTGGAGGTCAGCCGGTCGAGGGCCGCTCCGGACGTAGCGGGGTGGTCTGGAACCCTGCCACCGGAAAGCAGCAGGCCACGGTGGACTTTGCCTCGGTGGAAGAGGTAGATAACGCTGTGGCGGTGGCTAAGGAAGCCTTTAAGAGCTGGCGGCAGGTGCCCCTCTCCCGCCGGGCCGAGATCATGTTCAAGTTCCGCGAGCTGCTCGATCAGAACCGCCGCAAGCTGGCCGAGCTAATCGTCTTAGAGCATGGCAAGACCCTAGCCGACGCCCTGGGCGAGGTGGCTCGAGGCCTAGAGAACGTGGAGTTCGCTACCGGCATTCCCCACCTCCTAAAGGGGAGCTACTCCGAGCAGGCCAGCCGCGGGGTGGACGTCTACCAGATTCGCCAGCCTTTGGGGGTGGTCGCCGGCATCACCCCCTTCAACTTCCCGGCCATGGTGCCCATGTGGATGTTTGCCAACGCCATCGCCTGCGGCAATACCTTCGTGCTGAAGCCCTCGGAAAAAGACCCCTCCCCTAGCCTGTTCCTGGCCGAGCTACTGCAGCAGGCCGGCCTACCGGATGGGGTGTTCAACGTGGTGCAGGGCGACAAAGTGGCGGTGGACCGGCTGCTCGAGCACCCCGATATCAAGGCGGTGAGCTTTGTGGGTAGCACCCCTATCGCCAAATACATCTACGAGACCGGCACCAAAAACGGCAAACGGGTGCAGGCTTTGGGCGGGGCCAAGAATCATATGATCGTGCTGCCCGACGCCGACATCGAGATGGCCGCCGATGCCGCGGTAAGCGCTGCCTATGGCTCAGCCGGTGAGCGCTGCATGGCCATCTCACAGGTAGTGGCGGTAGGCGATGCCACCGCCGAAGCCCTTATCGAAGCCATCCAGCAGCGCCTGCCCAAAATCAAGGTGGGGCCAGGGATGGAGGAAGGCGTGGAGATGGGCCCCCTGATCACCCGCGAGCACCGCGACAAGGTGGCCTCCTACATCGAAAATGCCCCCAAGGAAGGGGCCACGGTGGTGGTGGATGGGCGGAAAGACCCCATCAGCCAGCGCGAAGGCTTCTTCCTGGCCCCTAGCCTGCTGGATCACGTCAAGCCCGGCATGCGCTGCTACAACGACGAGATTTTCGGGCCGGTGCTGGGGGTGGCCCGGGTCAAAACCTACGAGGAGGCCGTGCGTATGGTCAACGAGCACCCCTACGGCAACGGCGCCGCCATCTTCACCCGTGATGGCGGGGCAGCCCGGCAGTTCCAGTTCGAGGTGGAAGCCGGCATGGTGGGCATCAATGTGCCCATCCCGGTGCCGGTGGCCTACTACAGCTTTGGCGGCTGGAAGGCCAGCCTGTTCGGCGACCTGCACATGTACGGCCCGGAAGGGGTGCAGTTCTATACCCGGGCTAAAGTGGTGACCAGCCGCTGGCCCGACCCCAGTAGCAGCAAGGTGGATTTGGGCTTTCCCCAGGTACGCTGAGCGCTATCCCCTGAACACCCGCTTCACTTTGTCCCAGAAGCCCTCCGGGGCTACCTCCTCCCCCACCTCCTGGGCATACTGGCGCAGCAGATCTCGAGCCCGCGGGGAAAGGTTCTTTGGGACCTCGAGGCGGGTGACCACCTGGAGTTTGCCCCGGCGTGCACTACCTGGAAGGGGCAGGCCCTGGCCCTCGAGTTCGAACACCTCGCCCTCGCGGGTACCGGGGGGCACGCTGAGCTCGAGGTTCCCCTCTAGGCCCGGAACGACAACCTTGGCCCCCAGGGCAGCCTGGGCCAGGCCCAGCCTAAGTTCGTAGATGAGGTTGGCCCCATCCCGCTGCAAGTGGGGGTGAGGGCGGATGCGGGGTCGCACAAAGAGATCGCCTGGCCCCCCCGGCCCCAGATTGCCCATCCCCGAGACCCGCAACAACTGATTTTCGTCTATCCCCGCAGGGAGGTGTACTCGAAGGTGCTCCTGCCGCCGTACCCGCCCCTGGCCCTTGCAGGTTGGGCAGGTTTCGGCCAGGGTGTAGCCCCGGCCCCGGCAGACCCCACAGGAGGCCTGGGCCACCATGTTGCCGAAAAAGGTGCGTTGAATCTGCTCCACCACCCCCCGCCCGCCGCAAGCCCGGCAGGTCTGGCGCCGCCCCCCCTGCCCCTGACAGTCTGCGCAGGGGATCAGGCGCTCATACGCCAGCTCCTTCTCGGCGCCTTGTAGCACCTCGGCCAGCTCCATCTCCACCACCGCTTCCAGGTCCTCTCCCCGGGGGGCTCGCCCGGCCCCACTCCCGGGGGAGCGGAAGCCAAACACCTGTTCAAACAGGTCGAAAATATCGCCAAAATTGCCGCCTCCCGAAACCCCTGGTGTAGCCGTGCCGTAACGGTCGTAGTGGGCCCGCTTCTCGGGGTCGGAAAGCACGGCATAGGCTTCGTTGATCTGCTTGAACTTCTCCTCGGCGGCCTTGTCCCCAGGGTTTTTGTCGGGGTGATAGCGCAAAGCCAGTTTGCGGTAGGCCCGCTTGATTTCCTCGGTGCTGGCGTTTCGGTCTACACCCAGGATGGCGTAGTAGTCGTTCATCGAAGTTTAGTCTAACAGGCTTAGGTATTTTTCTTGTGTGATTGAACACCAGGGGCCGCGCTTTGACAGAGCGCATATACCCATGTATATTCATGGCAGATGCGGTTCTCTGCTCGAGCTACCCAGTAACGGTCCTCTTCTCCAGAAGAGGCCGTGCGGGTTTGCCCAGCAGGGAGCTTTTTTTGTTTGGAGGAATCCCCATGGTGCTTCTAACCCCTGGCCCCACCCCTCTCCACCCTCGAGTGCAAAAAGCCCTAGGCAAAGAGATGCGCGGCCACCTCGACCCTGAGGTGCTGGCCACCAACCGACGCATCCGCACCCATCTAAACCGCCTGTTCGACCCCGGCGAAGGGGCTTTGCTGGCCGCCCTGCCGGGCTCCGGCAGCCTGGGCATGGAGGCCGGCCTACACAACCTGGCCGACGAAGGGGACCCGGTCTTGCTCTTGGTGAACGGTACTTTTGGCGAGCGCATGGTGGAGATCGCCCACGCCTACCGCTTCGACTACAGGGTGCTGCGTTCCGAGCCGGGGCAGCCCATTGACCCTCAGGCAGTAGCCGAGGCGTTGAACCACCGCCCCTATAAACTGGTCACCCTGGTCCATGGCGAAACCAGCACCGGGGTGCTCAACCCGGTAGAAGAGATTGCCGCTTTGGTACAGGCCCACGGAGCCCTGTTCATGTTGGATGCGGTCACCACCGCGGGCATGATGCCTCTCTCGATGCAGAAACTGGGCGTCGACTACGCCTTCACCGGCAGCCAAAAATGCCTTTCTGCCCCCCCCGGCCTGGCCCCCTTTGCCCTTTCCCAGCGCGGGCGGGAGTGCTTAGGACAGGTGCGCGGCTGGTACTCCGACCTCTCCCGGGTAGCGGTGTACTGGGAGCAGGAGGGCTACTTCTGCACCTCACCGGTCTTGCTGCACTACGCTTTGGAGGAAGCCCTCGAGCTGGCCCTGGAAGAAGGCCTGGAAAAGCGGCAAAAACGAGCCGAGAGCCTATACGCCGCGGTACTCTCGCTCTTGGAGGAGCTGGGCTTTAGGCCCTATGCCGCCGAGGGTGCGCGCCTGCCCACGGTGTTGGTGGTGCGCCCACCCCAAGGCTGGCACGAGGCCGAGATTCGTAAGGGCCTCTACACCCGGGGGGTCTCGGTAGCCGGTGGCATCGGCCCGACCGCGGGCCAGGTGCTGCGCTTGGGCCTGATGGGCGAGAGCGCCAGGGTTGAACACTACCGGATTTTCTTCAAGGCGCTGGGCGAGGTCCTGGGCAAGGGTGGCCTAGAACAGGCCTTCGAGGAGCGGGTCGGGCTGGTGGCGTTTTAGGATTGGGTTAGGTAGAAGTGCTCGAGCTGCCCCAAGGCCTGCTTTAGGCTGCCCCCCTGCAGGGGCATAACCCCATAGGCCCGGATGGATAGGCCCTGCCGTATGCGGCGGAAAACCACCTGGGCCCCCTCGGGGCTGCTGCCCTGCAACACCAACAGAAAGCGACCCGGCGCTAAGGCAAAGACCATATCGGAGGGGCGCAAAAAGGGCAGTAGCTCGCTTCCCGATAGGTCGGTGGGGGCATAGAGCAACAAAAGGGTGATGGGGCGCGCTCTGGAAAGGGCCTCGAGGCTAGGGGCCAAGCCTTCTAGCATAGCCCGGGGCAGCACCCCGGTCTTTGAGGGGCCCAGCGGTAGGCCCGGCGCTTCCTGCCAGAGGAACCATAAGCCCAGCAGCACCGCCCCCGCCCCCATTAGACCCGCCAGCGAGGCCACCACCGCCACGTCCTCGGGCACCTGGGCCAGGTCGCGGCTGGCGGCTACGGCCACCACGCAACCCAAAAGACCCAACCCCAGCACCCAGAAAAAGCGCACCCGGGGGCCCAAAGGGGCTCTGGCATACAGGCTGGCTGCCGCAGCTAAGAGCAAAGCCGCCAGCAGAAACACCATACCGGGATAGAGGCTCTCCTTTCGGGGGAAGAGCCATAATGGCAAAAGACCCAAAAGGACAACCCCCCAGGGCACCAAGGACAACCCCATGACTCCCTTAGCATAAAGGCTAAACGGCTTGGGCTGGGGAGTTCCGGGGCTAAGCGTGGCGATAGCGAGACTTGAGCGGTATACCGCTTCTAGCGCTTTTTCCTTTCCATGCCCTGGCCCTCGGGAAAGACCCTGTGGAGGCGATTGGTGCTTGTTCTGCTGGCCTTCCTTTGCTGCTGGGCGTATCCCGCTTCACCCGGATTCCCTGGGCTTTGCGTGTGGGGAAAGGGGTTTGTGGAAGGTAGCCCGGGGGGAAGGGAGTGAAGCAGCCAAAGGCGGCTCTGGAGAGGTGGACCCTCCACCCCCTGGCCACCCTGAGGCTCCTGGGGCCAGGGGGTAATAACGGTCAAGTCGGCATTGGCGGCGGGGTGGTTTACCCAAAGTCTACTTTGGGATAACCTTAAAGATACACGGCAGGAGCCCCCGCCTGCGCAGCCCTTGGAGGAAGGTATGGCGAAACTGCTGGCCATAGACGACTCTTTAGCCGATTTGAAGCTGATCGAGCAGACCCTGGCCCCTTACCACCAGGTAGTGCTCTACCAGGGTAGCGAAAATGTAGAACAGCGCATCGAGGCGGAAAAACCCGACCTGGTGCTTTTAGACGTGGTCATGCCAGGTCGCAACGGCTACGAGGTGTTGCGCTCGCTACGGCGCAACGAGGCCACCAAGCACATCCCGGTGCTGGTCATCAGCTCCAAAGGAGAACCCACCGACATTGAGTGGGGTAAGCGCCAGGGGGCCAACGGCTACCTGACCAAGCCCTACACCCCCGAGGCCTTACGCCAAGCGGTGCAGGAGCTGCTCTAGCCGAGGGTGGTCTGGGGGGTGCAGCATGCCCAACACAACCGTCGGCAGAATCTGGGTGCTGCGCCTGGGCAGCGCCTTGCTCGGGGTGGAGCCCAAAGCCTTCAAGGAGGTATTGGAGGTGAACCAGCCCACCCCCGTTCCGCTGGCCCCTCCACCGCTATTGGGGCTTTTGAACAACCAGGGCCAGATTGTGCCGGTGTTTGACCTCAGCCAGGTTCTACAGATGGCCCCGGCCAGTTCGGGATTGTCCGCTTTGCTCGAGGTCGAAGGGCAGCCCCTGGCCTTTCCGATTGACGAGGTGGTGGGGCTATACACCCCCCTGGGGGCCAGGGTGCTCCCCAGCCCTCACCCCTTGTTCAGCGCCGTCCTCGAGGAGGACCGCCAGCGCATCCAGGTTCTGGAGGGGGGGCGCCTGCTGGCCCACCTCTCCGCTCAGATCACCTCACCGATCCAGGCCCCTACCCCCGGCCAACGCCTGCAGCAAGCCTAAAGGAGTCGCCCATATGGAACAAAACCATCTGTCCATGAGCCACGACCCCCTGCTGGTGGGGTTGTCCTTCTTGATCGCCATCTTTGCGGCCTACGCCGCCCTAACCATTATCAACCGCCTGCGCTATACCCGCGCGGGTAAAGGCTGGCTGTGGCTGGGGGCCACCACCTTCGGCCTGGGGGTGTGGGCCATGCACTTTACCGCCATGACCGCCCTCAAGCTCGACATGGCCGTGGCTTACGACCCCCTCCTCACCCTCCTCTCGGTTCTCTTCGCCATCGCAGGTGCGGCCATGGCCTTCCAGATGGTCAGCAAGCCTCAGGTAGGCCGGGCCCAGCTCCTGGGTGCGGGCCTTTTCCTGGGGGCTGGCATTGGCACCATGCACTATACCGGCATGTTCGCCATGCGCCTGGACGCGCAAATGGAATTTAACCTGGCGCTGGTGGCCCTCTCGGTGCTGGTGGCGGTCGTGCTGGGCACCCTGGGCCTCTGGACCCTGACCAGCCCGGTCTTCCGCTCCCTTCCCTTCCGCCATCTTTTCACCGCCACCCTTACCGGACTGGCCATCCCCTTCATGCACTACACCGCCATGCTGGCGGTTCGGTTTACCGGAACTGGCAGCCAGCAAATCCATAGCATGGTGGCTAGCGGCCAACTGCTTTCGCTCAACCTCTTCCTGCTCTTGGCCGTAGCGGTGGTGGGGCTACCCATGTTCCTGAGTTCCTTGCTCGAGACCCCCGACGATAGCCTGCCGGAGGTTCAGGTATGATTGGCCGGGCACCTGTCCACCCCCGGCGCCGGCCCATCCCCACCGCCCCCACCCAGGTGCTCAGGGCGGGGGGGCTGCTGGGTTCGCTCAAAATCTGGCAGAAGCTGTTCCTCATCAGCCTGGCCTATGTGCTTCCCCTAGGCCTGCTGGTGGGCTTGGCGTATACCCAACAGCAGGCCCGCTTGAACACCCTTTGGCGCGAGTATACCGGCAACCGCTACGTCAAAGAACTCTACGCAGCCGCCACTGCCCTGGCCCAACACCGGCGTAGTCTGGATCGGGGCCTTCGGGACAGGGCCGAGGAGCAAAACGCCGAGTTCGCCTTGGCCTTAGAGAACCTCGAGCGCCTGGAGCAGCAGGTGCGCTTGGGCATCACCGGGGAGATCACCGCCTTAAAACAAAACTGGGAACGCTACAAAGAGCAGGCCCCCCGCCTCGACCCCCTGAGCCGCTTCCTCGAGCAAGATACCCTGCTGGCCGAGTTGCAGCTTCTGCTCATCCAGACAGGCAACCTCTCGGGGCTGACCTTTGTCGAGGCAAAGGAAGTCCACTACCTGGTGCAACAGGAGGTATTCCGCTTGCCTGAGCTGCTGCGCGACCTAGAGCGGCTGGAAAACCTAGGGCGCGACCTCCTCAACAAACGCTCGGCCAACACCTTTGAGCGGGCCGAGGCCAACCTCCTGGCTACCCGCATCGGCAGTGCCCTAACCCAACTCAAGCAGGCCCTAGCCTACGCCAGCGAGGCCAACCCTCAGGTTGCCCCCGCCCTGAATGAGCCCCTGAACCGGGCCGAGGGGTTTGTGCGCGAGGCCTATGTTCTGGCCATCAACGAGCTGGTGGCCCCGCCTACCCTGCGCCTTCCTGTGGCGGATTATCTCGCCACCTTTGAGCAGGCCGCCGAGGCTCTGAATCAGTACATAGCTGCGCTAACCCAGACGTTGGATAACCTTCTAATGGAGGATTTCTACAACCTCCGGCGCGACCAGCTGATCTCTCTGGCGCTGGTGGCTTTGGCCCTGGTGCTCACCTTCGGCCTGGTCGGGTCGGTCACCCGCTCCATCGTGGGGCCGGTGAACCAGTTGTTCCTCGCTTCCGACCGCCTGCGCAAAG
>FWWL01001730.1_pt1 | contig 49721 bp, 33 predicted proteins | sample 2228331 | NCBI WGS metagenome assembly FWWL01 (sample SAMEA103939775, study PRJEB20133) | metagenome | reverse complement strand
AGCCCTTTTTTAAACATTTTTTTAAATTAAATGTGTTTGTAAATACAAAAATAAGCATAGAAGTATTTATAGCAAATGATTACTTAAATATTTAATTATATATTAACATATTTTAACATATATAGAACAATATAGCTTATCAAACCATAAATAATTTTCAAAGTAATTATTTTTAATAACCTTGAAAATCTTTTTTGATGAATGTAATATAGTTATTTATTAGAATGTAAATTTGTGTCGAAAACACGACATTTTATTATATCTTTTCGTATAATCAGTGGATACAATACTGCTAAATTTTATTAGATTGTTTTGATAAAATGTAAATTTAAATAATTGAAGTATAGGAATTTTTACATAAATACGAAAATTACAAGCAATTTTTTTTAGTAAGCCCTGTCGTTTCTTTTTTCAATATAATTAATAAACGCATTATTTACAACTTTGTTTCCTCCCGGAGTTGGATAATCGCCTGTAAAGTACCAGTCGCCTAAATGATCGGGGCATGCCTTATGCAGATTTTCTATACTGTTAAAAATGATTTCCACTTCTGCTTTAATATCTTGTGGCTTAAGTAATTGGGCAATTTTTTTAGATATTTCATCGGCAGTAAAGGGCTTATATATCAACTTTACATAATTTACAATATCTTCTTTTGCCTTATTTTGTTGCTCTTTGCATAAACGATAAACGTTATCAATTATTTTTTCCTGTCTGGTTTCTTTAAGCAATTCGATAGCTGCCTGAAAAGCAACAAAATCGCTTAATTTAGCCATATCAATACCATAGCAATCGGGATAACGAATTTGCGGTGCAGAAGAAACAATGATAATCTTTTTAGGCTTTAATCTGTCTAGCATCTTTAAAATACTTTCCCGCAAGGTTGTCCCACGAACAATAGAATCATCCACAATGACAAGAGTATCCTGATAATCCCTTACAATACCATACGTTACATCGTAAACATGTGCTACCAGATCATTACGTCCTTCGTCCTGAGAGATGAATGTACGCAGCTTAAGGTCTTTTACAGCAAGCAATTCAATACGAGGTCTTAATTGCATGATTTTGTCTAATTCTTCGTCTGTGAAGTGTTTATTATTAAGTACAAAATCCTTTTTCAGTTTGTTGCAATAATCTCTAACACTCTCTACCAGTCCATAAAAAGCAACGGCAGCAGTATTTGGGATATAGGAAAAGACCGTGTTTTCGATATCGTAATGAATAGCTTCTAAAACTTTAGGAGCTATGTAATGACCAAGATTTTTGCGTTCTATGTATATATCTCTGTCGGTACCACGAGAAAAATAAATGCGTTCGAAAGAGCAGCTTCTTTTTTTATAAGGCTCTATAATACGTTCAAGAAGTATGTTGTTTGTATGCCTGATGATTATGGCATGTCCTGGGTCTAATTCTTTGATTTCATCAATAGGAACATTAAATACCGTTTGTATAACAGGTCGTTCGCTGGTAACAACAGCTATTTCGTCATTATAATAATAATAAGCAGGGCGAATACCCCATGGATCTCTAAAGACAAAAGCATCGCCCGTACCAATCATGCCTGCGACAGCAAATCCACCATCCCAACGCCACGAAGCATTGTTTAGTATTCGTTTTATATCTAACTCGTTCGATATATGTTCTGTAATTTCAGCATTGGAACATCCCATGTCTTTGTATTTTCTGAACAATGTTTCAACCTCATCATCGAGAAAATGGCCTATCTTTTCGAGCATAGTAACGGTATCGGTATAGGCTTTGGGATGTTGACCCAATTCAATTAGATGATCGAACAATTCCTGTACATTGGTCAGATTAAAATTACCGGCAAGCACCAGATTACGAGTTTTCCAGTTATTTTCGCGTAATACCGGATGCACATGGTCAATTTCATTTTTTCCAAAGGTTCCATAGCGTAAATGTCCGAGAAATACTTCTCCGGCAAATGGCACATTTTCTTTTGCCCAATAAGGGTCGTGAAAGCGTTCTGAATGGGTTAATTGTATTTTTTCAAAAATATCTCGCAGTTGAGCAAATATATCCATCAATGATTGCGACGAATTGCTACGAAGTCTGTCAATGTATGTTTTACCTGGTTTTGGATTAAGTTTAATGGTTGCAAAGCCAGCCCCATCCTGCCCTCTGTTGTGCTGCTTTTCCATGAGCAGGTACAACTTGTTTAATCCATACGTCCACGAGCCATAATGTGTTGCATAATATTCAAGAGGCTTTCGCAACCTTAGCAGAGCAAAACCACATTCGTGTTTTATTTCGTCGCTCATATTTTTTTGGCAAAAATACTTTTTGTTTATCAGTATTGTGTAATTGTCAATAAAAAATTATTAACAATTCATTTATTCACAATAATAATATCTCTAAGGATAACAAATGAAAAGTGTTGTTTTTAAATCTTTGCCACTATTATTCAAGTACTGCCCTTATAAAGTCAACAAATAGAGGATGAGGATTATCAACGGTACTTCGATATTCAGGATGAAATTGAACACCAATATACCACTTATGCTTTGGTATTTCTACTATTTCCACCAGGTTCATATCAGGATTTACACCAGCAATTTTCATTCCGGCCTGTTCAAATTGCTTACTAAATTGGTTGTTGAACTCATAACGGTGACGATGACGCTCGCTAATAGTATCTGTCTGATAGATAGAATGGGATTTTGAACCTTTTATAAGCTCGCAGGTATAAGCTCCCAGACGCATTGTTCCACCTTTTTCTGTTATTTCTTTTTGTTGCTCCATAAGATCTATGACAGGATATGGTGTATTTCGGTTCATTTCTGTAGAATGAGCTTCTTTCATTCCAAGAACATTACGTGCAAATTCGATAACTGCTATTTGCATACCCAGACAAATACCCAGATAGGGGATATTATGAGTACGTGCGTATTGTGCTGCAAGAATTTTTCCTTCTATACCACGATGACCGAAGCCGGGGGCAACAATAATGCCTTTTATTCCTTTAAACTTTTCTTTTATATTGTTTTCTGTAATTTGTTCACTATGTATTAGATGCAATTTTGCTTTTACCTGGTGCACTGCTCCGGCATGAACTAACGATTCAATGATTGATTTATAGGCATCTGCAAGTTCTACGTACTTCCCTACCAATGCAATATCAACAGTTTCCTTTGGATGCTTAACTTTTTCGACAAAATCACGCCATTGCGATAAATCTGGCTCGTTCATTGCAGGCAAACCTAATTTTTTCAATACAATTTCATCGAGCTTTTCTTCGTACATTAAAAGGGGAACTTCGTAAATTGTTTTTACATCTCTTGATTCAATAACAGCCTCCATTTCTACATTACAAAACAAGGCCACTTTTTTACGAATATCGCTCGTAATAGGTTTTTCGGCACGAAGCACAAGCACATCAGGCTGTACTCCATTTTCCAGCAACATTTTTACGCTATGCTGAGTCGGTTTGGTTTTTAGTTCGCCTGTTGCAGATAGAAAAGGAACAAGTGTTAGATGAATAACTGCTGTACGACCCGGCATTTCCCATCGCAACTGACGAACCGATTCGATGTATGGCAGAGATTCAATATCGCCCACTGTTCCACCTATTTCAGTAATTACTATATCATATTTGTGTTTGGTGCCAAGCAACTTTATGCTTCGTTTTATTTCGTCAGTAATATGAGGAATTACCTGCACTGTTTTTCCTAAAAAATCGCCTCTTCTTTCTTTGGTAATCACATTTTGATAAATCCTTCCAGTGGTTATGTTATTCGCCTGCGATGTTGGTCTGTTCAAAAAGCGTTCATAATGTCCTAAATCGAGGTCTGTTTCAGCTCCATCGTTGGTAACATAGCATTCCCCGTGCTCGTAGGGATTAAGTGTGCCAGGGTCAACATTCAAATAAGGGTCAAGCTTTTGAATGGTAACATTGTATCCTCTTAGCTGCAATAATTTTGCAAGAGAGGCTGAAACAATTCCTTTTCCTAAAGAAGAGGTAACACCTCCGGTAATAAAAACATAACGTGTTGTTGACATAATCAGAAAGTTAAACTCATTCCAATACTTGGTATTATAGGTAATTGATTAACCCGCTTGCTTCTTAGTCGGTCATAATAAAAAATGTTGGCTCTGTTGTACACATTTGTACAAGCAAAGTTCATTTCGAGTGTTGAGTTTTTTGAAAATTCTATGGTCTTTTTCAGTGTAATGTCCAAACGATGATATGAGGGAAGACGTCCTTCATTTAATTGGCCGTATAGTATTGCTATCAAAGCATTGGTTGTTGCTAAATTAGTATTAATATCGTTGAGTTGCAACTGTTCGTAATAGCCGGCAGTTTTGCTAAAGGGGAATCCGCTTCCAAAATTCCAGCGTGCACTCAATTCCCAGTCTAAATTTTTGCCAAGAGTTCTGGTAGCTACAAGATTAATGTTATGTCTTCTGTCATAAATAGGTTTATAAGTAACAAAGCCATCATATCTATCAACAAATCCAAGCGAGTATGCCATCCAGAAATAGGTTCGTTTGTAATCATACTTAATTGTAACATCTGCACCGTATGAATTCCCATTTTCAACAATAAAATCCTTCTTTAACAAATCGGGTACTTCCCAGTTGTCACCGGTGTCATCAAAAATCTTATTCCGGTTAATATTAGTTAGCTGAAGGTTTCTTTTAAGATATCCTTCTATGTTCACATCCAAGTGGTTCGTTAAATCGTATTCAAAACCTGAAACAATATGATACGCTTTCTGCAAGGAAGTTTTTACTTCTTTTCCATCAAAGTTTGAAGGTAAATCGCCTAATTCAGGACTGCTCAAAAAGCCATAAAACAAATTAACTACATCACGGTCGCTGTTTGCACTGATAAAGTTTTGTGAATAAATACCTGTAGCCAGCTTAAAGCGAAGCTTTTCATTAAACATATATTTTGCTCCCAATCGTGGCTCTGGTGAAATTTCGGATAATGAAGCATAGTATTGCAAACGCAATCCGGGTTCAATGATAAATTTATCTTTTGCAATTTTATACTTTACAAAAGCACCCAACTCTGTTGTGTTTTGTACCTGATCAATCAAACGACCTACAGAATTGTAATAGTTAAAATCGGTTTTAAACCCATACGTTTCTATGCCATAATTAAGTTCGTTTTTTCCAATGAAATAGTTAAATGCTAAACCTAAGTTAAAGCCATTGATTAAGCTGTTTCGTGGTAAATCGTCAGATTCTTTGAGCGTGATTTCGTAACGAGAATAACTGAAATTCACTTTAAATAAAAAAGGTGAACCAGCAGGAACCAAAATAATATTAGAACCAATACCACCAGACTTCCAGTTAAAACGAGATAAAGCTTTATATTTTACATCATCGGTAAAGCGAAAACCAAAAACATTCAGCTTACTTCCATTTTCGGTATTCAAGGAAATTTTTCCGTAAAAATCATTAAACGAAAAGGGTATTCCTGCAGAATCTACATAAGAATATAAAACTTTAGAAGACTCACGAATATAAGATGTTTTACCAGAAAAAACATAAGATAGTGAAGTTTTCGATTGATCTTCGGTTTTAAATAATGGTCCTTCGAGCAAGAGTTTTGAGCCAAATGTACTTGCTGAAATCTTTCCCGACTGACGATTTCTATTGCCATCTTTTGTTACAATATCCATTACAGAGGATATTCTGCCACCGTATTCAGCATTAAAGCCACCAGTATAGACATCGGCAGATCGAATAATGTCTGAATCGAATACAGAAAAGAAACCAATAGAGTGAAAAGGATTGTAAACAACCATTCCATCAAGGAGTACCTTGTTTTGTATGGGAGCTCCACCACGAATATAGAGTTGCCCTCCCTGATCGCCTGTAAAAATAACGCCAGGCAATACCTGAACATATTGAGCAAAATCGGGCTCACTACCCATACTTGGAATACGTTCAATCTGTTTGGGCGTAATTTTATTGACTGAAATCCGTACTTGTTCTACTTTGTCTGTTCGTTCGGCAGAAACATCTACTTGCTGCAGTATTACCGACGATTCGGATAAATAAATTTTTTTGGTAATGATTTCTTTATCTTTTACCGTAACGGTAACATGTACAGTATCGTAACCTATATAAAGAACACGCAATGTATAAGTGCCTGGTTGCAATTTAGTAAAACTAAAAAATCCGTTGACATCTGTCGAAGCTCCCATTTTTGTTCCTTTTATAAGCACATTCGCAAACATTATGGGCTCTCCTGTAGCTTTGTCGTAAACAAAACCTCGAATGGTTGATTGCGAAAAGGCAATGGTAGTCATTATGCTAATTGCAAATAAGAATAACCATTTAAACATACTTTTAATAAACAACCTTAGATTAACCATCAAACCAATCTTTTTAAAAAGTTTAATTTATAAATACCTGATAAAAAAAGACAGAAGAAATAAAGTGATAATCACAGCCAGAATGAAATGTGTTTAATATTAGAAAAAAACTACTGCTCATTGCTTTTTCATCAAGTTGTCGATGTATTGAATTTGTTCTTTTAAAGCGTCGGCTTGTTTTCTTCCTTCTTCAATTTTTCTGGCAAATTCTTTAATTAAGTCTTCAGCATTTTTCGATTTTGAAAAGAAGCCGATATTGTTTTCTAATACTTTGAGATCATTTTCAATTTTATGAAGTTGTTTGGCCAACTGATTGCGTTCAAACTTAATTTTTTCCTGATAATTGGGCGTATTTAGCAGACTTTCAATTTTTAGCTTAAAACCTAACAAGCTTCTCTTCTTTTCATCTATTTTAATATTGTTGTATATTTTTTGTACAGCTTGTTTGTAGCGTTGTTGAATTTCTTCCTGCAAATTATCGGCAACAGGTCCAATATCGAACCATTGCTTTTGAAGATGTTTTAGCTTAGCTAAATCTTCTTCAGGATTATCGGTAAATTCAAACTGTTCGAGTTGTGATAGAAGTTCTTCTTTTTTGGACAGGTTTTCATGTAGAAGATTTTCGATTGAATTAAAATGATTTGCTTTTCTTTCGAAAAACTCATTGCAGGCTGCTCTAAAACGCTTCCATATTGCATCGGAATCTTTTTTAGGCACAGGGCCTATTTTCTTCCATTCTTTTTGCAGATTAATCAGTTCGGTGGTTGTACGTTTCCAATCGGTGCTATCTTTAATAGCTTCTGCACGAATGCATAAGTCGGTTTTTAATTGTAAATTTCTGTTTTCTTCTTCAGCTTTTTGAGCATAATATTCTTTTTTAGCGTCGAAAAACTGATCTAATGCTGCTCTGAAGCGTTTGTAAATAGCAGCATTTTCAGAACGTGGAACCATTCCGATAGTTCGCCAGCGTTGTTGTAAGTCTATCATCTGTTTGGTTGCTTCTTCCCATTCTTTATAACGGATATAAACTCTTCCGGCAATTTCTTCTGCAATTTCGCACAAAATAGTTTTTGCTTTTAGGTTATTTTCTTCTTCTTCGCGTTTACGCTGGAAAAATTCCTGATGATTTTTATGAATTTTATGGGTTGCTTCTTTGAAGCGTTGCCATATTTCTTCTTTTTTATCTGGATAAACAGGTCCTATTTCACGCCAACGCTCATGTAAAATCTGAAGTTGTCCGAGAGCTTTTACAACATCCTGTTCAAGAATAAGTTGTTCGGCCTTTTCGCAAAGTTCAATTTTAGCCTCTAAATTCTTTTTTAAATCATAATCTCTGGCTTCCTTATTTAAATTTAGCCAGTTGTAAAAATTATCGCGTGCAAGGTTGTATTTGTTGTACAAGTCTTTAACAAGATGTTGAGGAACAACTCCAATGCTCTTCCATTGTTCATTTAAATCTCTGAACTCGTCCATGGTGGTTTTCAGAGATTCGGGTCGGGTAGTTAATTCGTTAATCTTTTCAATGATTTCGAGTTTCTTTTTATAATTTTCCTGCTTTTGTTTTTCAATCTCGGCAATAATTTCACTTCTTTTTTCTTTATAAGCCTCATACAATTCTTTAAAAACAGGCTCAAGTTTATCGGGTTCATTCTCAATAGCTACCTCGTTGCCTTCTTTTAATAATTGTTTTTTCTTTTCGTCAATTTCCTGCTTCATTTTACGATAAAAATGAGTTCGTATTTGTTCAAACTCATTTTTTTTGTCGGTAATATTGCCCTGTCCAAGAAGCTGTTTAAACTTCTCGATCAGTTCTTCTCTGGATAATGAAGTATAATCAATCACAGGATATTGCATTATGACATCGCTAATATCCTCGGGTTCACCAGCTGGAATTTCTTCAACAATTTCTTCTTCTAATTGTGCTTGAAATACAGGTTCAGTTTCAGAAGCAACATTCATTACATCATCATTCATTTCTTTGTCATTCATGTTGGTTTGATCATTAAAATTTGTTGTTTCCATGTGCATAAAATTAAGCTTTCGAAATTACGCATTTAGTTTTAAAATCACAAAGGCAGTTTTTATTCCTGATTAACTTTTTCTAGTTTGGTAATGTCGTACCCCATTTGTTGAGCAATATTAACCAAATGGTTATACTCTTCATCGGATATGCTTGGTTTATCTGCCAATATCCATAAATAATTTGAACCGGATCCTCCCACTATAGCAACCTTATACTGATCATCAACATAATGAACCCAATACTGAGCAGCAAAAGGCCAGAAAAAACGAACTTTCAATTTTCCACTTTCAGATGGGTCAGGTATCCAGGCAGTACCTTTTATTTGTTTAATTTTATTGCCCTTTTTTCCTTTGTTCAATACTGAAATTTTGTTTTGACCAACTAACTGATATATAGCACTTACATGGGTCAAGCCCGTTTCAAAGCGATGCGGGAAACGGGCTATCTCATACCATGTTTTAGCATATTTGTTAATATCTAGTTGAACTGTTATTTTTTTTGGTTGAGCCATCAGATTAATAGAAAGAAGTAAAAAACATAAGAGTAGTTTATTCATATTGCTGCAACAATATAGTTAACATTTTAACTGCTGCATCTGCGATAGGTGTTCCAGGTCCAAAAATACCCACAACGCCTAACTTGTATAGAAAATCGTAATCTTGTGGTGGTATAACGCCGCCAACGATAACCAGAATATCTTCTCGGCCTAATTTTTTCAACTCTTCCATAACTTGTGGCACAAGTGTTTTATGACCTGCAGCCAGGCTGGAAACCCCTAAGATATGAACATCGTTTTCTACTGCTTGTTTTGCAGCTTCAGCGGGCGTCTGGAATAAGGGTCCCATATCTACATCAAATCCCATATCGGCATAAGCAGTTGCAACTACTTTTGCACCACGATCATGACCATCTTGTCCCATTTTGGCAATCATAATGCGTGGACGACGGCCCGTTTTTTCTGCAAATAAATCGGATAATCGTCTGGCTTCTTTAAATTGTTCATTGTCTTGTGTTTCTGAACTATATACACCTGAAATCATACGTATTGTAGCTTTATAGCGTCCGAAAACTTTTTCCATTGCATAAGAAATCTCGCCAAGTGTTGCTCTGTTTTTAGCAGCTTCAATGGCAAGTTCAAGCAGATTACCAGAATTATTGGCACATGCTTCGGTTATTGCATCTAATGACTGTTGAACTGCTTTGTTGTCGCGGGTTGCTTTAAGTTCATTTAAGCGTCGTATTTGAGCTTCACGTACTGCCGTATTATCTACTTCCAGAATTTCGATAGGTTCTTCTTTGTCTAATTTATATTTATTAACTCCAACAATAATTTCTTTGCCCGAATCAATACGTGCCTGTTTACGGGCTGCAGCTTCTTCGATTCGCATCTTAGGAATCCCTGTTTCAATAGCTTTTGCCATTCCACCCAAGGATTCAATTTCCTGTATATGCTGCCATGCTTTATGAGCAATCTGGTCGGTCAAATATTCAATATAATAAGAACCACCCCATGGGTCAACAGTTCTGCAAATATTGGTTTCTTCCTGCAAGTATATCTGAGTATTTCTGGCAATACGGGCCGAAAAATCGGTTGGTAGAGCGATAGCTTCGTCGAGTGCATTGGTATGAAGCGACTGGGTGTGTCCCAGAGCTGCACCAAGAGCTTCGATGCAAGTTCGGGCTACATTATTAAAAGGATCTTGTTCTGTTAAACTCCATCCGGATGTTTGGCAATGTGTACGTAATGCAAGCGATTTTGGATTTTGTGGATTAAACTGTTTAACAATTTTAGCCCACAGCATTCGGGCAGCTCTCATTTTGGCTATTTCCATAAAATGATTCATCCCAACTGCCCAGAAGAAAGATAAACGAGGTGCAAAATCGTCTATGTTCATTCCAGCTTTAATACCGGTACGAAGATATTCTAAGCCATCGGCAAGAGTATAACCAAGTTCTATGTCGGCAGTTGCACCAGCTTCCTGCATATGATAACCGGAAATACTGATGCTATTGAACTTAGGCATATATTTCGAAGTAAATTTGAAAATATCGGCAATGATACGCATGGATGGTTCGGGTGGATAAATATATGTATTACGTACCATAAACTCTTTTAAAATATCGTTTTGAATGGTTCCACTCAATTCTTCGAGTTTAGCTCCTTGTTCAAGTGCTGTTACAATATAGAATGCCATAATAGGAATAACAGCTCCGTTCATGGTCATCGAGACGGACATTTTGTTAAGCGGAATCTGGTCGAACAAAATTTTCATATCAAGAACAGAGTCAATAGCAACTCCTGCCTTACCAACGTCTCCTACTACTCTTTCGTGATCGCTGTCGTAACCTCTATGAGTTGCAAGGTCGAATGCAACCGATAAACCCATTTGTCCTGCTGCAAGATTTCTGCGATAAAAAGCATTCGATTCTTCAGCAGTTGAGAAGCCAGCATATTGACGTATGGTCCATGGCTTCATAACATACATGGTAGCATAAGGACCACGTAAATAAGGTGGTATCCCTGCAACATAATCAAGATGCTCTAATTCAGAAAGGTCAAGCTTTTGATAAATATTATGTATATTGATGCCTTCCGCAGTGTTCCAAACTTCCTGAACAGCAATATGTTGATGTAACTGAATGTCTTCTATATGAACTTTATTAAAATCTGGTTTCATAAGCCTTCATGTTTTTAATTTACAACAAAGCGTTCTTTTATCATTGAATTGAATTTTTGCAGGGTTTCCAGTACATTTGATTTAATATGTATGAACTGTGATAAACCAAACTGCATAAAGGTTTCAATATGTTCTTTTGGATAGCCTGCCAATACAACAATCTTTGACGAATGAATACCATTCATAATATCAGGTACTATTTGTGGATATTCATCATCAGAAGAGCAAATAACAACAAATTCGGCATCGGAATCGTTGGCAGCTTTTATTCCTTCTTCTACACTTGCAAAACCAGGGTTGTCAATTACCTCATAGCCGGCACATCCAAAGAAATTGATACTGAAATTTGCTCTGGCTTTACGCATAGCGAGGTTGCCAAAAGTCAACAAGAAAACTTTGGGTCTTTTTGGTAATTTTTCTGTTTCAAGTCTCAGTTCCTCAAAAGCATGTGCTCCGCGATACAGTTTGATGTTTTTATAAACTGGTTTTCCTGAAGGCATAAATCCACCAATAATGCATGGAACAATCTGCTCAGAAATAGTTTCTTTGAGGTTAGGATATTGATTAGTTCCCAATAAAATTTCCTGGCGCATAGCGATGTTCATATCTCTTTTTTGCTGGGTTTCTTCAATCATGGCTTGTATTTTACCTTCTTTAAAAGCAGCTATATAACCTCCTATATCCTGAATTTGCAGGAACAAATTCCATGCTTCATTAATCAGTGAATGTGTCAGTGATTCTACATAGTATGAACCTCCGGCAGGGTCTATTACTTTGTCAAGATGTACTTCTTCTTTTAGTATTAATTGAATATTTCTAGATAAGCGACGCGAAAAAGCATCTGGTGATTTATAAACCGAGTCGAATGGTTTAACAGTTAATGAATCAGTACCACCCAACACAGCAGACATTGCTTCTGTTGTTAACCTAAGTAAGTTTACATAAGGGTCGTAGGCTGTTTTGTTCCAGGTTGTTGTAACTGCATGAATATTAAATGGAAAATCGTTTATTTTAACATCATAAGCTTCAAGTAGTTTTGACCACAAATAACGAGCTGCACGGAACTTAGCTATTTCCATAAAATAATTTGAAGCAACTCCAAAGTTCAGATTTATCCGTTTGGCAATAGTTTCTACAGACAGACCTAATTCACTTAAATTTGTAAGATATTCTGCTGTTATTGAGAGCGATAGTGCCAATTCTTGCAAAATGGTAGCTCCTGCATTCTGGAAGAGGTATCCCTGAATACCAATCACCTTGCTTTGATTTGAAGTTATTCTGTCTGCATATTCCAATAAGGTTTTTGTCTGAGGAAAAAGATGTTCTTCTGCAGTAAAGAAATTTCCATTGACAGTAAGATGACCTATCGGGTCGTAATCGAATGAAACATTCACAGTTTTCTTGTCAATTTGTTGATTTTCAATGTATTCGTCCAGTATTGATAAAATTACTCCACTACTACAGCCAGCAACAAAACGTATAGGAGTCTTGGTTATATCAATATTTTTTAGTAATAATGCAAGGTCATCAAAGGTTTTAAAATGGTTGCACAGATCATAATGAATTTTTTCCTGAATAATAAACTCAATTCCTTCTGCTCCACGTTGTAAAGCATCAACAGCCTGTTCATTTGCTTTTAGAACATCTGCTACATAAACCTCTTCAAAAATTGTCCAGTTGTTTGTTTTCTTCCTTGTACGGTAAACAGGCGCTTCAGTGTGTTCCTTGTTGTAGTAGGGTATGTTTTGAATATCCTCTTTTGTGTAATATGGTTTAATGATTATCCCTTCAGGCGATTTCCACATGAGTTTTTTTTCGTAATCAGCTCCTTTTAATTCTTTAATGATCACTTCTTCCCACTGTTCTCTGGAAACAGGTGGAAATTCAGAAAATAAACGTTCCTGTTGACTCATAGCTTTTTAATTAAAAAAACACGCAAAAGTACAGAATTTAGATAAATTAATGTATGTTAAAAATCAGTTTTTTAGCCGATATATTCTACTAAATTCTTTTTATTCGAACTGTTGTGCCTGTAACTCTTCTACTTTATAATCCTGAGGAATAGAAAATTTCTCTACTGGTATAGATACGTTTTGATCGAATTTGTTTGCAACCAGTTGAATACCGCCAAATTCGCTTTTAAGAGGAATATTTTTATAGATAACGGCATAAGCTCTGTTGTTTTCTCCAAATTTCATCGAAATTTTTGTTCCTACAACACCTGCAACTTCTTCTGTTCCTTCTTCTTTATAATCAAATTGCTTCTTAACCTCTTCGGTTAGAGCAGATAAATCGTTTGGATTGAAAGCATTCGGCTGGATTTTTGTTTTTCTGGCAACTTTTTCCAGCTTATTTTCATTATTTACAATATTTTCCAAATCATATTCTACAATGTACTCTCCGTCATTTATTTTAATTGAACGCTTTTTAGTTTTAAAGCCCATCATATCGCCTTCGACTATTGATTCCATTACTTCCTTTTTGCCATAATCGTCGAAATACAGAATCTGGGTAGTTTTCATTCCCATAATATCAATAGGATTGTAATAAACAATTCCAGATTTTATGCCATATCGCTGATTAATAGGTTGCTCATCATTAACTGATACAGCTGTTGAATCATTTTCACCAGTTTGACTGGAATTAGTTGAATTGCATGAAAATAGAGCAATCAACATCAAGGAAAAAATTAACTGTTTCATTTTTTTTTAATTTGGTTTGTACAAAGTTAGAGAATATTTACATACAAAAAAACAGAAAATTAATTTATTAACAACCTCTGTTAAAAATTATTTTCAAAATATTCATCTGTTAAATGATTTTGTGTATATCTTTGCGTCGTATTAAGTAATTCTTCTCCTGGCAGAGAAGAATGAAAGGGAATCCGGTGAAAATCCGGAGCTGTACCCGCAGCTGTGAGTCCCATAAGTGTTTGCAACACCCACGCCACTGTTACGCTCGGAGTAACGGGAAGGCGTTGCAAACGGGACAAGCCAGAAGACCTGCTTAATACATTGATGTTTCAAGGCTTTCGGGGAAAAAAGCTAAGAAAGAACAAGTTTCTTTCCATCGTTTTTTCTCGAGGTTTTGAAGTGGCATAGAAGGCTAACTTTAAAACTTTAGGTATATGAGAAAATTGTATTTTGTAGCAGTATTTGGTCTGCTTAGTCTTGCTGTTAAAGCACAGGTTGTAAATTTTGAAGATTTAATTCTTCCAGCCGATTCGTTCTGGAATGGAAGTGATCAAACCGGAGGGTTTAACTCTGGAAATGCTCATTTTCCGAACTCCTTTGTTGATTGGGGAGGTGGTATGACTTCCTGGAGCGGCTTTGCTTATTCAAACATGCTCGACACCGTAACTCAAAGCTTTACAAACCAGTATAGTTGCTATGCAGGAATACAAACAGCCAATTCTACTGTTTTTGCGCTGTCGTTCAATTCAATTGACTGGATGACTAATCAGGTCATTCCAAACACTATGACTTTTAATGAAACAGTAAGCATTCAAAGCATAGATGTTACTAACACCACTTATGCGGCTCTCACCATGTTAAATGGCGACATGTACTCTAAAAAGTTTGGCGGACAAACAGGTAACGACCCCGACTGGTTTAAATTAACCATCATAGGCTTTAATGATAGTGTTTACAAAGGAAGTGTAGAGTTCTATCTTGCCGACTATCGCTTTTCAAACAATGATTCAGATTACATTGTAAAACAATGGACAACTGTTGATTTAAGTTCACTGGGAGAAATTAATTCTCTGTCATTCACTTTAAATTCAAGCGATACAGGAATGTATGGAATGAACACACCGGCTTATTTCTGCTTCGACAATATTCGTTATCAAGCTGGTTCTTCAGTAAAACCCATTTTTGCTAGTTCATTTATGGCTTTTCCCAATCCTGCTAACGATTACGTATGGTTTAACAAAACGGCAGAAAACATCTGTATATATTCAATCAATGGAGAGAAGTTAGCAGAATATCAAAATGCACAGAAAATAGATATTAGTGGTTTAACATCAGGTATTTATCTGTTAGAAATCAATCATCAACAACGGGTTAAGCTTATCAAACGCTAATGAAATTAATAGCACTCATAGCTCTCTTTATATTTGCCGTAATAGCTTGGGGGAAAGCACAATTTCCCCCGGCTGTCGGCTTACCTGGGAGTACAGCAATACATGCTGACAGTTCACTAATTAAAGCATGGGCGATACGCTGCTATGTTCAAAGAGGATACATCAATATAAAAGAAAAAGAATTAGGCTCAGTAAGCTACGGACAAGCAGAAGATGCTCTGGGAAAAGCCGACAATCAAGTTATTAGTCTTGGCGATAGTGGTATTGCCACCCTGACTTTTGAAAACCCCATCTGCGATAAGCCGGGATTTGATTTTGCTGTATTTGAAAACCCATTTAACGATAGTTTTCTGGAGCTTGCTTTTGTTGAAATCAGCAGCGATAGTATTCATTGGTATCGTTTCCCTTCAGTATCTTTAACTCAGACAAATGTTCAGGTCGAAACATTTGGAACTTTAAACCCTGAACTTATTCACAACCTTGCAGGAAAATACAGAGTATTGTATGGCACACCTTTCGATATTTGCGACATCCCAGATGATGTTTATTTAAACAAACAAGCTGTTAGGTATGTTAAAATTATTGATGTCGTTGGAAGTATTGATTCTGCAATTGCCAACTTCGATTCTCAAGGCAATATTATCAACGACCCGTTCCCTACTCCCTTTTCTACGGGTGGTTTTGACCTCGATGCTATAGGAGTCATTCATACCTGTGCTGATCATATAGAACAAACAGATTTTGAAACATTCAATCTTTATCCAAACCCTACCAGTACTTTCATCTTGTTATCATCTAACTTTTCAGGCAGTTATTATCAAGTTTTTAATTCATACGGGCTTTTAATTTCTGAAGGAATAATAAATACTAACCAACTTTTTATTGAATATTTACACAACGGACTTTACCTTCTTAAAATTTTAAACAACAACAAAATATATCAGGGAAAATTCATTAAATGGTAAAAAAATCATTAACTATAGTATTTCTTATTTTAGCATGCTTAACATACGCACAGGATACTATTATACTAAAAGAAATTACCATATCAGACAGATATCCTTTAATAACCTTACAACCCATTGACTCTATTAAGCTAAAACATAATATATATCAATCTTTAAGCGATATTTTACAAAACGAACCAGGCATATACATAAAGAAATATGGTTTAAATAACTTTGAAACAATCAGCATAAGAGGAACACAAGCACATCAAAACATTGTTTTATGGAATAATATGCCCATTAACTCAAGCCTTAATGGACAACAAAACATCAATAGTTTACTATATTTGTCCGATAAACCCATTCATATTGGCTACGGTTCTTATGGCAAACAACTTTTATCAGGCAGCTTTGGTGGAATTGTATGTTTAAACAGTGCTTTAGACAGCTTATCTGCGTCTGAAACAATTTTATTTACTCAATACGAAAGCCTGCAAAATATAGCCTCTGTGTTAAGCAATACTTGCAAAATTTCCTCTATAAAAATGAAAAATACTGTAAGTCTTCAACATAATCAAAACAAATTTTCTTTTGAAAACGATGCAGTATTACCCGTTTCAGAAGCAGAAAACAAAAATCTAAACAAGATAGTAGAAATTAACAACGAAGATTTTTTAAGCCTTAAAAATTTGACTTTCACACTTTCTAATCGTTTGAATTTTTCACATATAGAAATCCCACCTATTATGCTAGCCTATTATCAGGCAAAGCACGATGAATGGACGAACCACCAGGAATTTCAGACAGTACTTAATGTAAAATACCTTCGTCAACTATCAATCACTGCTGGTGTGAAATATTCGATGATGGAATATTTCCTCGATCATTCCATTAATGAACAGTCTGTAACTGTTCTAAACTCTATTTCAAAAGAGCCTCAGTTCTATCTTTCGGGTTTATTCCATAAAACAATAAATCAGGCAATAAGTTCAACATTTACCATTAATTATCATTATCTAAGCGGATTTTTCAAAAACAAAATCAGTGAACAATCGTTTAACAAAAACCAACAACGAATTGAACTTTCACAAATCATTCAAAAACAGTGGAAAAAACTTAGCCAGAAATATCTTGCTAACCTTATATTGTACAATCAAAAAATGTATTTTTTACCCTCTATCATACACTTATTTAATGTGAACAATCACTTAGAAATAAGCCACTCCATAGGATACAATGTTCGTCTGCCTTATCTGAATGAATTGTACTTTATTCCAGGTGGAAATCAGCAATTAAAGCCTGAAAAAGCTTTTCAAACAGATTTGCGATTAACTTATTTATATTCTACCCAAAACAGTTTTATTAAATGCTCTCTAAGTCCACATTTTTCTGCATACAAAGATTGGATACTCTGGCAACCTACTCAATTTGGGTATTGGGAAGCTAAAAACATTCAAAGACTTGATCTCTATGGAAGTGAGTTTTCAATTACTTATCAAACACAATTTCTGAAAATACGCAATCATCATAACCTTAGCTATTCTCTTATATTTGTAAATGGTAAAAACGAATATTACAGATTTTCGCACATACCTTATATTCCAACACATTCTGTTTCGTATTTTAATCAATTATCTTACCAAAAGTTTCAACTATCAAATGAATTTATTGTACAAACAAAACGTTTTGTTTTGCCCTACGATACAAATTTTTCACTCAATCCATACCTGATATGGAATTCTTACTTTACTTACCAGTTGAAAAACATTCAATTCAAAATCGGAATAGAAAATCTTCTAAATAAATCCTATCAATCAATCATTTATCGTCCAATGCCCGGACGTTTTTTGAAATGCTCCATTTTATTGAAAATCTAAAACATATATGAAGAACCTTTTCATTTATATAAAGACGATTAGTGTTTTATGTGCTCAGAAAGTATATTTAAAACCTTCAGAAATCTTTTTTATCATTTTAATAATGTTGTTATTCTCAGCCTGTAAGAAAGAACAAAAAGAAAAAACGCCCATACTACCAACATCTGGCTTTTTTATCATTAATGAAGGAAACTTTACATGGGGCAACAGCTCATTAAGCTTTTACGATGAACAAAAACAAAGTGTAGAAAACAACATTTTTTATCGTGCTAATGGAGTAACTCTGGGCGATGTGGCAATGGAAATGAAAATCATCCACAATAAAGGTTTTATCGTAGTTAACAACTCTGGATTGATTTATATAATTGACCCGTCTACGTCTAAACATCAGGCAACAATCTCGGGATTATCATCTCCACGCCATATTCTACCTGTTAATGATAGCCTTGCTTATGTTAGTGACCTATATAGTCCGTACATTACCATCATTAATACATATTCTTTACAAAAAACAGGAACAATCTATGTTGGAAAATCAACTGAATCATTTGCACGTTCGCAAAATAAAGTTTTTGTAAGCAGTTGGTCGTTTAATTCAAAATTGTATGCAATTGACGTTACTTCACATCAAGTAATTGACTCCATAAGTATTGGAAAACAACCCAACAGCATGATTACAGATAAAGATGGGAATATATGGGTTTTATGCGATGGTGGATATCCTGGCAATCCAATAGGGCACGAAGCTTCGTCGCTCTGGAAAATAAATGCCCAGACACATCACATTGAGCGAACAATCTTATTCCCTTCAACACAATATGCTGCCCGTTCGCTCATCATCAACCCAACAGGCGATACACTTGCCTTTATCTGGAAAGACATTTATCGCCTTAGTATTAACGACTCTATATTCCCAGCCAACAGCTGGATACAAGCTGGGCAACGTAATCTGTACAGCCTTTGGCAACATCCTGTTAAAAACTGGATTATTGTAAGCGACGCTAAAAACTACATTGCACAAGGTGATGTATATATATACTCATTCAGCAAACAGCTTATTCACTCATTTCAGGCAGGAATAATTCCATCGGGCTTTTGTGTAAAGAATTAAAAACATTTTATTAGTAAAAAAGGCTGCCCTTCTGAGACAGCCCATTTCAAAAAATCCTTATCCCCAAAAGATTTTATTCCTTCTTTTCTGCCATTTTGCCTTCGATGCTGGTTGTAGCATGAGGAACGGCACGCAATCTTTCTTTGGGTATAAGCTTACCTGTAATTCTGCAAATGCCATAGGTTTTGTTTTCTATACGAACCAGAGCAGCCTCAAGGTGCTGAATAAATTTCAACTGGCGTTGAGCCAAACGCCCTACTTCTTCCTTTGATAGTACCGAAGCACCTTCTTCCAATGCTTTAAATGTAGGCGATGTGTCGGTAGTATCGTTACCGTCGCTATTATTTAAAGTCTGCTTCAGTAGTTCATAGTCGCGTTTAGCTTTTTCGAGCTTTTCAAGAATTAATTCTTTAAATTCCTGAAGCTCCTCATCTGAATACCTTGTTTTTTCAGCCATAATTGTTGTATTTAATTGTTTTACACTTTCATTATTTGAATCTGAATTTCCAGATTGTTATCCACTTCTACGAGATGTGCATTATTTTGTTCCATTTTTTCGCATAGTTTTATTTCTTTCGCCAAAGTTTGTGAAGAAATATATTCTTTATGCTTTTTAATGGCTTTTTCTATAAGCTCGTGCTTTTGTAAATAAACAAAAATTTTATCTGTCACTTCTAAACCGCTTTCTTTACGAATATTCTGTATTTTATTGATAAGTTCACGAGCCACACCTTCAAATTTCAAATCATCAGTAATTGTAATATCGAGAGCAACAGTCAGATTTCCTTTACTTGCTACTTGCCAGCCAGGCATATCCTGAGTAGAGAATTCAAGTTCGTCGGCTGTAATAATAAATGTTTCGCCTTCATTAGTAAATTCAAGCTGCTTTGCTATTTCTATCTGTTGAATATCCTGTTGTGAAAGCGAAGCCAAATAAGCAGTAAAAGCTTTCATGTGTTTACCAAGACGAGAACCTAATAATTTGAAATTCGGTTTTACTTTTTTAACTATCACACCAGAATCAGCACCTACAAATTCCAATTCTTTTACATTCACTTCTGCAAGAATAATATCCTTTACAGAATATATCTGATTTTCAAACTGTTTATTCAAAGATGGTATCAAAACTTTACTCAAGGGTTGACGAACTTTGATGTTTACTTTTCTTCGAAGCGACAAAATAAGAGAAGTGATATCCTGTGCTATTTGCATTCGTTCTTCTAAATCCTTATCTATTAGCTCCTCATTTGCTTTTGGAAAATCAACATGATGAACAGATTCATAAGGTTCTTTGCCAGTAACATTCAAATCCTGATACAAACGTTCTGCGTAGAAAGGTGCAATGGGAGCCATTAACTTAGCAACTTGCAACAAGCATTCATAAAGAGTTTGATAAGCAGAAAGCTTATCTTCATCCATTTCACCACCCCAGAAACGCTTGCGATTAAGACGAACATACCAGTTGCTCAAGTGGTCTGTAACAAAGTCTTGAATATCGCGACCTGCCTGAGTAGGTTCATAATTATCGTAACTTTCTTTTACAGACTTAATCAACGAATGCAGTTTAGAAATAATCCATCGGTCTATTTCCGGACGTTGATTGACAGGTATGTAGGATTCTTTGTTAGTATAACTATCAACATTTGCATAAAGTGCAAAGAAAGAATATGTGTTGTATAGGGTCCCAAAGAATTTACGTTTCACCTCTTCCATCCCATCCATGTCAAATTTCAGGTTATCCCAGGGTTGTGAGTTGGTCATCATATACCAACGCAGCACATCGGCACCATAGTTTTTGATAACTTCAAACGGGTCAATAGCATTGCCCAGTCTTTTTGACATTTTATTGCCATTTTTATCAAGTACCAGTCCGTTTGATACAATATTCTTAAAAGCAACCGAATCGAAAAGCATTACGGCTATTGCATGTAGTGTAAAGAACCACCCACGGGTCTGGTCAACACCTTCGGCAATAAAATCAGCGGGAAAGAGTTTGTAAAAATCTTCTTTGTGCTCGAAAGGATAATGCCATTGGGCATACGGCATAGCACCAGAATCGAACCAAACATCAATCAGGTCTGATTCTCTTCTCATTGGCTTACCATTTGAAGATACTAAAATAATTTCATCTACAAATGGCTTATGCAGGTCGAATTTTTCGTAATTTTCTTTTGAAAAATCATTTTCATTGAAATCCTTTAATGGGTTCTCCTTCATAAATCCAGCAGCGACAGCCTTTTCTATTTCGGCTTTCAATTCTGCCACAGAACCGATACATTTCATTTCACTGTAATCTTCTGTAGCCCAAATTGGCAGAGGCGTACCCCAAAAACGCGAACGAGAAAGATTCCAATCTACCAGATTTTCGAGCCATTGACCAAAACGACCACTTCCTGTATGTGGAGGCTGCCAATTTATTGTTTTATTTAGCTCAATCATCCGTTCTTTAAACGCAGTAGTTTTGATAAACCAAGAATCGAGCGGATAATAAATGATGGGTTTATCTGTTCTCCAGCAATGGGGATAACTGTGTTCGTGCTTTTCAATTTTAAAGGCTTTGTTTTCCTTTTTGAGCATGATGGCTATTTCTAAATCTACCGAATCCTGTTTACGTTTTTCTTCATCGTCTTCGTATTCTTGCTTTACAAAACGTCCGCTCAAATGCCCACATCCTTCTACAAATCGTCCTTGCTTATCTACTAATGTCAATGAACCTAATCCATATTGCTTTGCCATCCTGAAGTCGTCTGCACCAAAGCTTGGAGCTATGTGTACAATACCCGTACCATCTTCCGTTGTAACAAAATCGCCAATAATAACTTTAAAAGCATCGCCGTTTGAAGGTTTATGCCAGGGTATCAATTGTTCATAGCGAATATTCTGGAGCTGACTTCCTTTTAGTGTGCGAATTATTTTGTAAGGTATAATCTTCGATTGTTCGTCGAAATCATTAATATCTTTCTCTTTCCCTTTTTCGTTGAAATATTGAGAAATTCGCTCTACAGCAAGAATAACAGTAACTTTTTGATGTGTATAGGGATTATATGTGAGTATTTCTGCATAGTCTATATCTGCTCCGACAGCCAAAGCGGTATTTGAAGGCAATGTCCATGGTGTGGTTGTCCATGCCAACATATATACATCTGTATCGGTATCCTTAAAAAGGAATTCAGATTGTTCATTCCGTATTATTTTAAATTGAGCGGTAAGAGTGGTATCTTTCACATCACGATAGCATCCTGGCTGGTTGAGTTCGTGGGTACTTAATCCTGTTCCAGCAGCAGGAGAATATGGTTGAATAGTATATCCTTTGTATAGCAACCCTTTTTCAAATAATTGCTTAAGCAACCACCACAAAGTTTCAATATATTTATTATCATAGGTAATGTATGGGTCAGACATATCAACCCAATATCCCATAATTTGAGTAAGCTCTTCCCATTGGTCGGTGTATTTCATTACATCCTTTTTGCAATGGGCATTATATTCTTCAATAGAAATCTTTTTTCCTATATCATCTTTGTGGATACCTAATGCCTTTTCTACTCCTAACTCGACTGGTAATCCGTGTGTATCCCATCCTGCTTTACGGTTTACTCTATAACCCTGCATGGTTTTGTAACGACAAAACAAATCTTTAATGGTTCGTGCCATTACATGATGAATACCGGGAGTACCATTAGCAGAAGGTGGTCCTTCGTAAAAAACAAAATCAGGATGTCCTTCGCGTACTTTTAAGCTTTTTTCGAACGTACAATTTGTTTCCCACCACTTAAGAACATCTTTATTAATTCCAGCTAAATCAAGCTGTTTGTATTCGTTAAACAACTTCGACATATCATTTTTTTAAAGGTGCAAAGTTACAAGATATTTTTAAATTATGATAAATGAAATAGATAATATGATATTCTTGTTTTTTTATTATCAAAATTCTGACATTTTTAAGTTTTAATATCCTCAGGAATTAACTATATTTGGCGGTTCAAAAAACAATTATTTATGATAAATGAAGCTTTAATAAATCCTCGCAGTATTGTTGTAGTTGGTGGTTCTAATACCATTCAGAAACCTGGTGGAAAAGTTTTAAAAAATCTGATAGATAATAAATTCAAAGGCAGTTTATATGTTGTTAACCCCAAAGAAAGCGAAGTTCAAGGTATTACCTCTTATCCAACCGTACAAGAACTTCCTTCGCCTGTTGATTTAGCTATTTTAGCTATACCTGCCAGGCTTTGCCCCGAAACTGTTGACATTTTAGCTCATCAAAAAGAATCACGAGCTTTTATAATTCTTTCTGCTGGATTTGGCGAAGAAAGTCACGAAGGAGCTGAACTAGAAAAGAAAATCGTTGACATCATCAATTCAGTGAATGGCTGTTTGATAGGTCCAAACTGTATTGGAGTAATCAATACAAATTATGCAGGAGTTTTTACCACTCCCATCCCTAAACTAGACCCTCAGGGCTGTGATTTTATCAGCGGAAGCGGCGCAACAGCAGTATTCATTATGGAATATGGAATGCCCATGGGATTGACTTTTTCGAGTGTATACTCCGTTGGTAACAGTGCACAAATAGGAGTAGAAGAAGTTCTTGAATACATGGACAATCATTTCGACCCAAACACAAGCTCAAAAGTCAAGCTACTTTACATTGAAAACATCAAAAAGCCGCAGAAGTTACTTAAACATGCCCGTTCGCTTATTGAAAAAGGTTGTAAGATAGCCGCCATTAAAGCAGGAAGCTCCGAAGCAGGTAGCCGTGCTGCGTCTTCTCATACTGGTGCTATGGCAAGTCCCGATGTTGCCGTGGATGCTTTGTTTAGGAAAGCTGGAATTGTTCGCTGCTATGGCAGAGAAGAGCTCACCACTGTTGCCTCCATCTTTATGCATAAACCACTAAAAGGCAATCGTATAGCTATTATCACTCACGCAGGTGGACCTGCTGTTATGCTCACCGATGCTCTTTCGCAAGGTGGTTTCGAAATTCCCCCTATACAAGGTGAAAAAGCCCAAGAATTGCTTACCCATCTTTATCCAGGTTCATCAGTCGCCAATCCGATCGACTTTTTAGCTACCGGCACTGCTGAACAACTAAGTACTATCATAGATTATTGCGAAAAATATTTCGACAACATTGACGCAATGGCTGTAATTTTCGGAAGTCCCGGTTTATTCCCGGTTTACGATGTGTACAATGTACTACACGAAAAGATGCAAACATGCAAAAAGCCTATTTTCCCGATATTACCTTCCATCATCAATGTTGCCAACGAGATTCGCGATTTCATTTCCAAAGGTCACCTTTTCTTCCCCGATGAAGTTCTGTTTGCCCGAGGACTTTCAAAAGTTTACCAAACATCGCAACTAAAACATTCTTCAGAAAATCCATACATATTAAACAAAGAACGCTTACACAGCATTATAGCTCATTGCCAAAACGGATATTTAAAACCTGTTGATGTAAATATGTTGCTAAATTCAGCCGGCATTCCTGTTGTTGGTGAAGTTATTGCCAAAGATGTTATCGAAGCCGTAAAAGCAGCCGACGACTTTGGCTATCCTGTTGTAATGAAAGTTGTTGGGCCAATTCACAAAACTGATGTCGGTGGTGTTGTACTAAATGTAAAATCGAGAGAGCAGGTTGTAAAAGAATTCGAACGAATGATGAAGATAAAAGATGTAACAGGAATTCTTATTCAACCCATGCTTAGTGGAATGGAATTGTTTGTTGGTGCAAAACGCGAAAATCCATTTGGGCATCTTATCATGTTCGGACTTGGTGGTATCTTTATTGAAATCCTTAAAGATGTTCAATCGGCTCTTGTTCCTGTGGATAAAGAAGAAGTTTTACATCTGATGAAAAAATTAAAAACTTTCAGCATGCTCAAAGGATACAGAGGAAAAGAAGGAGTCAATATTGAATTATTTGCCGATATTATCTGTAGAGTTTCCGCTTTACTATATGCTCTGCCTGAAATTTATGAAATGGACATCAATCCTCTATTAGGCAAAGAAAATCAAGTAATTGCTGTCGATGCCAGAATAAGAATAGAAAAATAAACGAAAAATTTAACATTATGAAGAAACAAGATGTTATATTTGTAATCATCGCCTTTATTATTGTATTTCCTTTTCTTCCTTTCGGATTTTTAAGCCACTTCCAAACTTCATTTTTATATAATGAAGAACACTGGATTATTACCAGTTTTTTAAAATTTGCTCTATTAGCCACAATGGGCGAAGTAATAGGCTTACGTATTCGAACAGGAAATTACTATGAAAATGGATTTGGCCTCTTAGCTCGCATGTTTGTTTGGGGAGTTTTAGGTTTAACCATTAAAATTGCTTTCGTAGTCTATGCAGCAGGCATTCCAGTATTAATAGAGAAGTACTTCTGGATAGCCGGAGCCAAAGATTCCATGGCATATACAGACATCTTCGAAGCTTCAGAACATGGTTTAGGTAGCGTTCGCTTCTTATCGGCTTTTCTTATCAGCACCATCATGAATTTAACTTATGCACCAGTAATGATGACATTCCACAAAATAACCGATACACATATTGTGCAACAGGGTGGCTCATTTATAAAGTTGTTTAAACCCATACCGTTTCGCCAGATATTCCCAAACATAAATTGGGACATGCAATGGAATTTCATTTTTAAGAAAACCATTCCTCTATTCTGGATACCTATGCAAACCATTAATTTTATGGTTGCTTCGGAATATCGTGTTGTAATTGCTGCATTTTTAGGAATCGTGCTTGGAGTATTGCTTTCTGTTGTTAGTCCAAAAAGATAAACCATGAAGATCAAAGAAATCATTGCTTCATTGGAAAAAGATTTTCCACTTCCCTACCAGGAAAGCTATGACAACAGTGGTTCTCAGATTGTATTTGCAGAAGAACCTGTTCAAGGTGTTTTAGTCTGCCTTGATGTTAATGAAAGGGTTATCCACGAGGCGATTGAAAAAAAATGTAATCTGATTATTTCGCATCATCCATTGTTTTTCAAACCCTTGTTCAGCATACAGTCGGGTAATAAAAACGGAAACATCATCATACATGCAATTCAAAACAAACTTTCTATATATTCGTTACACACAAATTTCGATAGTTCATGGGAAGGCACAAACAGAATATTAGCCACATTGCTCAATTTACAGCATGTTGAAATACTTGATGCATCGGAAAACCGATTAAAAAAGCTGGTAACTTTTGTTCCACAATCTCATGCAGACAAAGTAAGAGAAGCCCTATTTGAAGCTGGTGCGGGCTACATAGGCAATTATGATTCATGCAGTTACAACACAGAAGGCTTTGGTACATTTAGAGGAAACGAAGAAACCAACCCTTTTGTAGGAGAAAAAGGCGTAGTTCATAAAGAACCTGAAATCAGAATAGAAACCATTTTCCCTTCGCATGTAGAACATCAGCTTATTCAATCGCTGCTGGCTGCTCATCCATACGAAGAAGTGGCTTACGATATTTATCCGCTTGCAAATAAGCATCCCAGAGTTGGAATAGGCATGATAGGCTATCTTCCTGACCCTATGAGTCAGGAAGCTTTTTTGTGGTATGTAAAAGAAAAAATTGGAACCAGTCTGCTCAAATACAACCAGTCATCAAAAAACATCATTCAAAAAGTTGCTGTTTGTAGTGGAGGTGGTCATTCGCTTATTCATAAAGCTATACAGAAAAAAGCCGATGCATTTGTTACTGCCGATTTAACTTATCATCATTATACCGACACCCCATCTGAGCTTTTATTGATAGATGCAGGGCATTATGAAACAGAAATTCATTAAAAAAAAAAAATATTGGAACTTATTACGAAAAAAAATACTAACTTTGCAGTCCATTTATCGGAATATTGTTTGAATCCTGTAAATTATTTCTAATATGGCAAAAAAAGAAACACCTGTAGTTGAAACAACCGATTTATCAGTTGAAGAAAAATTAAAAGCATTATTTGAATTACAAACCATCGATTCACAAATTGACAACATTATAAAACTTCGTGGCGAACTTCCACTCGAAGTACAAGACCTTGAAGATGAAATAGCTGGTTTGGAAACCCGCTATCAAAAATTCAATGACGAAATTAAAACTCTCGAACAAAAAGTTAGCTCAAAAAAAATTGAAATTAAAAAAGCCGAAGACCTTATTAAAAAGTATTCTGAACAACAAAACAGCGTTCGCAACAACAGAGAATACGATGCACTTACCAAAGAAATAGAATTTCAACAGTTGGAAATTCAGCTTTGCGAAAAACACATTAAAGAATTTACAGCTCAGATTGAACAATTAAAAAACGAAGCTAATTCAACCAAAGAATTATTAGAAAAATACCATCGCAATCTCGATGAAAAAAGAAAAGAACTCGAAGAAATTATTCAGGAAACTCAAAAAGAAGAAGAACAATTGCGAGAACAATCGATACAATTGGAAAAGAGAATCGAACCACGTCTATTAACAGCATACAAACGCATTCGAAAAAATATGCGTAATGGTCTTGCTGTTGTAAAAGTGCAACGTGATGCGTGTGGTGGTTGCTTTGCAAAAATTCCACCTCAACGTCAATTGGAGATTCGTAGCCGTAAAAAAATTATTGTTTGCGAATATTGCGGTCGCATTCTTATTGACCCGGCTATGTAATGTAGCAAAAGGCTTTAAAATCAGGTTTTTATCTGTAACCTAACTGCTTTTATAAAAATTTATTTTATTCTAACAATTTCCAGCATTTTAAAATGAGTTAATTATCCAATTCCCACTTCCCTGTTACTGCGATTCTTCTCTTTGAGAAGAACTCAAAGAGAAGAAGCAATCTCTACTGTGCATTGAGCATCGAGCGTCACTCTTCGACTGGCTCAGACTAACTAAGGGGAAAACTAAATCACCCATTCACAGTCATAGTGAGCCCGTCGAACTATGACACACAAAACACTAAACACTGTGTATTGGGCGTAATTCTCCGACACGCTTAAGCTAACAGAGGAAATAAGAAAAACCATACTCCTCACGAAATAGAAAAGGTTTCGTTTAATTACCTCGTATTTATATTTTTCTTCTAACTTTGCAGAAAAAAAACATGGCAAGAGTATTAGTCGTTGACGATGAACGAAGTATCCGTAATACTTTAAAAGATATTCTTGAACACGAAGGCTATGAAGTTGAAGTAGCCGAAAACGGTACACAAGCAATACAACTAGCCAAAGAAAAAGCTTTTGATGTTGTCTTATGCGATATTAAAATGCCTCAGATGGATGGCATAGAAGTTCTTGTTCAACTGACAGAGCTTAATCCATCGCTACCAGTTGTTATGATCACAGGTCATGGAGACGTAGAAACAGCTGTTGAAGCCATAAAAAAAGGTGCCTTCGACTTTTTGCAGAAGCCTCTTGATTTAAACCGAATTCTGGTTACCATTCGCAACGCAATGGATAAAAATAAACTCATCAGAGAAACCAAGACTCTTCGCAAAAAAGTGTATTCAAAATACGAGATGGTAGGAAGTTCTAAAGCCATTCAGCAGGTTCGAGAGCTGATTGATAAAATTGCTCCTACCGATGCACGTGTATTAATTACAGGCGAAAATGGTACCGGAAAAGAACTGGTGGCTCATTTAATACACGAAAAAAGTAATCGGGCAAATGCCTCTTTTGTTGAAGTAAATTGCGCTGCCATTCCTTCAGAACTTATTGAAAGTGAGCTATTCGGACACGAAAAAGGTTCATTTACCTCAGCCATCAAACAACGTATTGGTAAATTTGAACAAGCTAATGGTGGAACTTTGTTTCTTGATGAAATAGGCGATATGAGCTTATCTGCTCAGGCAAAAGTGTTGCGGGCATTGCAGGAAAACAAAATTACCCGTGTAGGTGGCGAAAAAGATATTCCTGTCAACGTTAGAATTATTGCTGCTACCAATAAGAACCTAAGAGAAGAAATTGAAAGAAATAATTTTCGCGAAGACCTTTACCACCGCTTAAGTGTTATTGTTATCCATGTTCCTTCGCTCAACGAACGCAAAGAAGATATTCCCGAACTTGTAGATTATTTTATTGATAAAATCTGCAACGAATACGGAATAGCTAAAAAAAATATTGAGCCTGAAGCCATTAACTTATTACAATCTTATCATTATCGGGGAAACATTCGCGAATTACATAATATTGTCGAGCGTTTGATAATTCTTAGCGACCAAACCATCACTGCTACTGATGTTCAAAAATATTTGTAAATAAAGAACCATATACTTTTCTGCTCATTTTCACGTTTTACTTTCGGTATTATCCGAAAGCTTTGTATTTTTGAACTAAAAATTATCTTGATAATAAAGCCATACATACTGCTTATTTTTCTAATACTTCCATCATTGCTGTACACTCAGCAAATTTTAACCTACCAGCAAAAAAAACTTCTTTTTTCGGACACTTTAAAAATAGACACTTTGCCTGTATTTCCTCATACAATCAAAGTTTACACAATCAACAAACAACTTATACCCGATAGCTTATACTCCATTAATTACAAAAAAGCCTATCTTATTTTTAAAAATTACATTGCAGATAGCCTTATTGTAGAATACATCCCTTTGAATGCCATATTGGCTAACGTCTATTTCGACAAACCCCTATCGCTTATTATTAAAGACAGCAGTAAGTTTTCTGCTGATCATAGTCTTGCTTACTACACAGAGGAGTCAAGTTTTTTCCAGCAGGAGGAGTTGGTTAAACGAGGCAGTTTATCGCGAAGTATTCGCATTGGCAACAATCAAAATATGTCGGTTGCTTCTACCTTAAACCTGCAACTCAGTGGAAAAATAGGAGATGACTATGAATTAACAGCTGCCCTATCTGACAATCAAATACCCTTTCAGCCCAGCGGAAATACTCAACAAATTCAAGAATTCGATAAAATCTACATACAAATTTTCAACAAAAAGAATTATTTCACTTTGGGCGATTATGAACTACGTAGTTTCGACCATCCTTTTGTAAAAGTAAACAGAAAATCACAAGGTATTCAATATGTATATAAAAAAGATGAAAGCCATGAATCTATACTATTTCAAACGAGTAATTCGGTTAGCAAAGGTAAATATAATCGCATGGCATTTAATGGTAAAGAAGGCGTACAGGGTCCTTATAAATTAAGTGGAGCCAACAATGAGCCGTTTATTGTAATTCTGGCAGGCACAGAACACATTTACATTGATGGAAGATTGCTTGTACGTGGAGAAGAAAATGATTACATAATTGACTATAACACTGCAGAATTGACTTTTACAGCACGAAATCCAATCACAAAAGATAGTCGTATCGTTGCAGAATTTGAATATAGCGACCGAAATTATGCACGATTTATGACCTTTAACAAATATCAATATAAATCCTATAAAACAACTGTTAATTTTCAGCTATTCCATGAATTTGATGCGAAAAACCAGACTTTGCAACAAAGCTTAACAGAACGAGAAAAACTGATATTAGCCTCAGCCGGAAATGATGAAAGTAAAGCCGTTGCACCATTTATTTCTCTCGATACTATCCGAAACGAAAACCAAATCTATTACCGCTTGATAGACACACTGGTCAATGGAACACTTTACGACAGCATTTTGGTTTACAGTACAGACAGTACTGCAAAATATACGGCAGGTTTCACTTATGTCGGAAAAAACAAAGGAAACTACATTCAAACAGCAACTACAGCTAACGGAAGAGTTTTTAAATGGGTTGCCCCGATAAACGGCATCATGCAAGGCGAATTTGAACCTATAAGGAAGCTCATAGCCCCTATTAAACATACAGTAGCTGCAGGTTCTATCAGTTATCAACTCAGCAAAAAAATAAAGACCAGTCTCGATATTGCTTTATCAGACTACGATAAAAACACATATTCAATCAAAAACAACAATCAAAACAAAGGAATCGCCTTACGAACTTCATTGCATCATCAATTAACTTCCGACAGCAGCCAGCATTATCTTGCATACGAAGCCTTCGGGCAATATATTTCAATATATTTCCGTTCACCAGAATTTTTTAAAACAGTTGAATTTATTCGCGACTGGAACTATAATCTTTCATCCAATCACGAAGAATTCATGTCAGGACTTAATTTCATTTATCGTTACAAAAAAAGCTTGAAAAGCCATATTGGTAGCAGCTTTTTACAAGCCCCCGGTGAGTTTCTGGGAATTAAAAATGATGTCCAAATAACATATCAACCTAAAAAGTGGCTTTTTCAACATAATGGCAGTCTTCTAAATTCGAAAAGGCAAAACCTCAATACACTATTTCTGCGACACTACAGCCAAAATGAAAGACAAATTTCATTTTTCAAACTTGGCGTTAAAACTGCAATTGAAGACAACCAATGGCGTAATAATGGTTCGGATAGCCTACTGCTTAATAGTTTTCGCTTTTACAGATGGGACACCTACGTAGCGACTAACGACACAAGCCGTGTGTTCTGGCTGTTACGTTATGGCGAACGAAAAGATTTTATACCCGATAGCAATCGGTTTAAGCAAAGTTTTACCACCCGCGACGCAAGTGTTGAAATACAATCAACTTCGAACAAAATATTTAATATTCAATCTATCTTAACACTTCGCGAACTTAGAGCTCATAAAGACACCATACCTTCGAAAGAACAAAATCTAATTAGCCGCAATCAAATTTCTCTTAGCATAGCAAAACAAGCTATTCAACTCAATACGATACACGAAACCAATGCCGGATTAGAACCCAAACGACAATTTATATACATTGAAGTTCCTGCAGGTCAGGGTATTTACACATGGATAGACTATAACCAAAATGGAATCAAAGAACTCAACGAATTTGAAGTTGCACAATTTCCAGATCAAGCTACTTATCTTAGAATTGCATCTCCTACCCTTGAATATATAAAAGTATTCAGCAGCAAAATAGGCCAAACATTATCACTGAGACCCGAATTGTGCTTGTACGACAAAAAAGGTATTTTAAAATTTCTGACAAAATTTTCAAATCAAGCCTCTATTCAGCAGGAAATAAAAACTACCACAACATCACTACTCAATCGCATGTTACCCTTGCCTACGAACGATACTAATCAATTGATGGTAAATACATCGTTCAGAAATATTTTTTCCATTTTAAAAACACATCCTGTTATAGGTATTGACTATATATTTCTGTATCAGCAAAATGAACAATTGCTCATTCAAGGACTCGATAAACGATATGTTAAACATCATTCCATAACTCTTCGGTGGAACATCTCACAGGTATCGGGCATGTTCTTGTCTCCTGCCTATGAAAATAAAAGTTTTACCTCTGAATATTTTAGCGAAAAAAATTATCTGATCGAAAGTAAACAAATTGAAGGTACTATATATTATCAACCCAACAACGATAGCAGAATAAGTTCAGCAATAAAAAATCAGCAAAAAAATAATATATCTGGAACAGAAAAGCTGCATACAATTAACCTGGTTCTTGAATGGAGAAAAAATATTGCTTCAGACAATTTTCTAACAGCAAAAATTGAATTTATCAACAACCAATATAATGCAACTGCAAATTCATCGGTAGCTTACGAAATGCTCGAAGGATTACAACCCGGATGGAATCAGGTAATAACTATACAAGGACAACGAAACTTATCTTCTACTTTACAAATGGTAATTACCTATCAGGCGAGAGCAGCAGAACACACAAAAACCATTCACACAGGAAATATTGAAGTAAGGGCTTTTTTCTGAACCTTAATAAGTATGCACACTGTATTTTGCAATAGGTAAATAATTCACACCAAACCAACACAACAGAAGTACAACAAAAGCAACAACAAGCAACAATGCCTGTCTTTTATGCTGCTTTGGAGAAGAAAATAAATAATGAATATAAATCATGTAAATAAGCCATGTTGCTAGTGCCCATACTTCTTTTGGATCCCATGTCCAGTAATGTCCCCATGCTTCTTTTGCCCACAGTGCACCAAACAAAAGACCCATCGTTAAGAAAGCATAAGCAGTATAAACCAACTTCTTACTTTCACTTGCAAAATCTTCCCAAACTTTTTCTTTTTTAATCCACAAATAATGTATGGCTATAAGCGTTGCCATTCCAAGCAAAGCATAAGAAAAAATATAGACAATAACATGTGGTGCGAACCAGTAGCTTTGTAAAGCAGGCATCAGTTCCCTTGAAAAATTCTCAGGATGCAGTAAATTTATTAACAAAAAAACTGTCGACAACAAAAAACCATAACCAACAATCCAATGCCAGCGATTTCGATTATACAATACCCAACTAATCAAAGGCACAAGAAATGCATACCAAAGGCGCGTTTCACCCAGTGTCCTCAGTGGAGCTCTTTCTATCTCAATCCACAAAAAAGTAATCCATATAACCCATGCTATTAAAAATATGGAAAATAACGTATTTATCATTCTTAATGAATGATTGAAAAGAGACAGCCACGATGCAACAGCTAACAATACAATACTACCAATGGCAAGATATGGAAATAGTGAAATCATAAATCATTTCTTTACAACAATTAATAAAACAGAACCTGCCAACAGCATAAAAATTCCTGCATATACCAAGGGCAACCAGCCATCATGGTTTATTTCAAAAATGCTATAATCTGTGTATTCTCCCAATTCTTTATGGTAGTCTTTCTGATATATTTTCCATCCCATAACCGTTAATGGTTTATTAACTTCAACTGTGGAAATATAATTATCACCTTTTGAAGTATAAACCTGTACAACTGACTCATATTTTTTAGCAATAGGCTCAGATAAAAACAAATAATGTTCTGATGAAACTTTCAGATATTTTCCCTTTTGCATAACACTGGCATACGAAATCCATCCTTCGACCAGGACATCTTTGCTTGCTACTTCAACCAGAGCTGAACCCACATAACCCGGACTTCTCATAATCCTTAGACTATCCCCCCACCACCACGTGTAAGGAATAAACTTTTTCACGTGTATCATAAAATCTTTGTAAACAATCGGATTTAGTGTATCCAGTTCAAACTCTTTGATAACTTTTATTTTAGGTGGACATACCGTGCTATCCAGTAAAACCAATTGAAGCTTTGGCAGATACTTTTCAAGTTTAAATTCCTTAAGCTCTATAGCAAAGGGTAATTCGTGCTGACGATTGTATTTATCATATCCATACCAAACAGGACTTGAATATCCAACTTGCATATCAAGACTCATAAAATCGAATGAACCAATGCCACCAGCCATCAATAAGAGCCATAAGCCAAAATGATTAAGAAAAAAAGCAACATTCCGCAATTTACTAAAGCCATAAAATCTTCTTAAAACAACCAGGCCTAAAGTTATACAAAGAAATATATAAACAAATATAAAAGGAAATGATTGTAATACACTATTCAGTCCAAACGATTGCACATTATCTGATTGAGGAACCAAAGCCATAATAAGGGTAAAAAGGATAAAAGAACTTATGGCTATAAGGGAATTTTGAATAGAGCTTAGCCATCTGAAAAGAAAGGTTTTAAATAAAAACAAACGAATAGAAATTAAGATAACAGTAATTAAAATAAATACTACTAATGTGGTGGGAAAAGTAAAAGTCAACCTGGGTAAAGTAAGTAATTCGAGCAAAAAGCCGGCTACGATAATGCCAGCCATTAAATAAACACTAAGTCTTGTGTACAAGGTTGTTTCTGTCATTATGGTAAAAAATCAAATATATGTGTATCTTTTTTAAAAACAACATCAAATTCTATAAATTTTTTACCTGATAGGTTTGTTCTCTTTTCTTAGCTTCCTCGAGCCATTTGGGTATCATATTCTTTTTAAACTCTTCTTTATCTTTTTTAAGTTTTTCCATGTCAAGACCTATTGCTTTCTGAGCTAATGCTTTAGTAGAAATATCTGGCATTTTTACATCAAAATTATTGTATCTGGCAAAAATCTTTACAAGCATTCTACGGGCCTCCTGTACCTTATTAATTCCATGGGCTAAAATACGTGATGTTTCAAGTGGTGCATGAAAAGCATTTCCGTGTCCGGCAACTGCAAAGTCCCATCGCCATTGAGCCTGACGGATCAACATCAATATTTCTTTCATTTCTTCTTCTTTTGCACCGATATCCCAGGCATGTTTTGCTTCATAATGAGCAGTTACAAGTTCTTTTTCAAGAATAGTTCTCAATTCTTTTATAGCCTTTTGTCTTTCATACACTCTATTTTTTAATTCCTCTTCACTTTCGCGATGACATACCTGACAGGTACGAGAAATATATTGCAGAGGGCTTGTTATATGATGGTCGGTAAATTTAACTCCACCTTCACTACGATAAGGCATGTGGCAATCGGCACAAGCTAAGCCCGAACGATAATGTACTCCCATTTTAAACACTTCATAATCGGGATGCTGACATTTGAGCATAGGTGCTTTACTAATTGGATGAATCCAATCGGCATAATTAAAAGCATCGTAATATCGTTCCATTGCCTCAACTGTGTAGCCCGAATCCCAGGGAAAAGTGAGATATTTTTGCTTACCATCTCTGTTATCGAAGAAATATTCAACATGGCACTGAGCACACACGAGCGAACGCATTTCCTGGTGGGTAGCTTTATTAATGTCAAGTCCCATTCTCTGAAATGCTTCAACAAGCGCAGGACGTGTTATTTTCAGATTCATTGTTTTAGCATCATGACAATCGGCACAACCAATGAAATTGACAACTTCGCTGCCCAGTTTATCCCACGAACCGGCATAAAAGCCCTGAACTCCCAACTTATTTATTAAACGAGGCACATCGGAACTTTTACATGTCCAACAAGTATTGGGTTGTGGGCTTGGAGTTGAATCGTTGGGAGCTCCTGTACGTAAGGTGTTCCGTACATCGTCAATAGCATAATAATGTCCACGCGGTTTGTTATAGTCTTTACTAAAGGCATATCCTGCCCATAAAATAACCATTGATGGATTGTATTCGAGTTCATCTTCAAAATTACTGCCATTAAATAAGCTCTTGAACGATGTGTCTGCTGTTTGTAAATAGGTATTGTACTCCTTAGGAAAATTCTGTCCCCAGATTTCATTTCTGGGTTCAAGCATATCGTATTCAACTTTTGGTGTATAAACAAATTGAGCTTCGGCTCGTCGTTCCATAATACTCGAAGCCAGCAAACCAAGTAAAAACACAATAATTACTGTTGCACCAAATAAAACCCAACCCGCCCAGGGTTTAGTTTCAACTAAATGTTTAATTGACCATTTCATAGCTTAAATTATTTAGAGTTATTAATTATTTTTTTCAACCATTCGGGAACTGCACTTTCTGGTAGTGGTACACGTGCATTGGGCACACTCGACAAGCTATTCACTTTTCCATGAGGGGTTTGGCGATGACAAAGCATACAATCGCGTTGTTTCTGTTCATTTTTACTATTGTTCCCAAGTAACTGTGAAAGTTCTTTATAATCAAACAATTGTTCATGACAACGCAAACAATTTTCATGTACTACTTGCTTTCCTTCTTCTTTAATAGTGATAACCTGAGGCTCCATGCGTAAAGTAAAGATTGTTGCATGACGAAGCCCATCTTTGGCTTTAAAATAATACTTATTTAATATATTATCATGAGGCACGTGGCATTCGTTGCAATTGGTAAAATTACGATGGGAACTATGAAACCACGTAGCATATTGCGGGGCCATAATGTGACAATTCATGCAGGTCTCAGGTTTATCAGACAAATAAGAAGGTGCCTTTGAAATGTAAACCAAAAACAAAACCAAACCTGAAAACATACCTGAAACAAGTATTACAGCAAATTTCCATTTTTTAGGCGGAACAATATAATTAAACCATTTCATCATATTTTGACATTTAAAGTACTTATTTTACTGAAATTCAACTAATTGTTTTCACAAAAGTATTTTTTTTTTCGAGAAAAAAAAATTATTTTTGCAGAGTTTAATTATTAATTTTTCCGAAATATGAGAAAAGCTTATTTAACCTTATTCATTACCTTATCATTAGGTATTTTAAACCTATTTAGCCAGGATGAAAACAAAGTTAATGTAAAATTTTCCGGTTTTATAAAAACCGATGCGTTTTATGATACACGTCAAGCATCGGCAGCAAATGCAATTAGAGAGGGACATTTCTATCTGTTTCCCGACAGTGTGTTGTTCGACAATGATAGTGTTGATATAAACGATAAAGACGCCTTTCACATGTTGAGCATTCAAACCAGAGTCAGAGCAAATATTACGGGTCCTGATGCTTTGGGGGCAAAAACCAGTGGAATGATAGAAACCGAATTTTTTGGAACCAGCGAAGCTGATTTAAATGGTCTTAGATTACGCCACGCTTTTATAAAGCTTAACTGGAAAAAAACCGAATTACTGATGGGACAGTTCTGGCATCCAATGTTTCCTGTTAATGCAATTCCAGGCACTATTTCTTTTAATACTGGAGCTCCTTTTATACCATTTTCAAGAAATCCACAGATAAAAGTTAGCCACAACTTAATTTCTGCTTTAAGTATAAAGTTAACTGCATACGGCGAACGTGATTTCGTTAGCACAGGTCCAGACGGGTTAAGTAATAAATATTTAAGAAACTCTGCTTTACCAGGATTAAATGGTGAACTGGTTCTTAAACTAGATAGTATTTCTTTTATGCTCACAGGAGGGATGAATTATCAATCGATTGTTCCTGAAATAAAAACCAATAAAGGATTCTATACAGACCAATCGTTATCTGCAATTTCTTATTTTTCGTATGCTGAGAAAAAGATTAAGAATTTTAGTTTGAAAGTTGGTGGGGTGTATGCTCAAAATGCGCATAATGTAACCATGATAGGTGGTTATGCCATTGCTGACACTATTGATAAAACCAAGGGATACAAAAAGTACACTCCCTATACTACTTTGAGCGTATGGACTGACATATCATTAACGTTAAAAAAGTGGCAAATGGGTCTTTATGGCGGTTATGCTAAAAACATGGGTACATCTCAAACCATCAATGGAAAAGTTTTTGCCCGTGGTTCTGCTATAGATTATCTTTATCGTGTTTCGCCAAGAATTTCGTACATTCAAAACAAACTTACCCTGGCTGCAGAAGTAGAACTAACTAATGCCGCTTATGGACGTCCGCAAAAAGATGGAACTGTAGTAAAAACACACGAAGCTCGTAATATTCGCTTTTTATTTGCAGCAATTTACAATTTTTAGCCAATATTAAATATTTTTGTAATTTTACCGCAAGTTGTCAATTATGAAACTTGCGGTTTTTTCTGATATTCACGAAGATGTAAAAAATCTTGAGCTTGCTTTTAAAAAAGCTGAACAACTTGGCTGCACAGAGATAATTTGTCTGGGGGACATTGTAGGTTATAGTGTGCCACATTATAATTATCTTATTACACGTAATGCTAACAAATGCATAGAACTGATTAAAAATAATTGTCGTTATGTAGTCATAGGAAATCACGATTTGTACGCAATACGTAAACTACCCTTACAAAAGCCGTTCAATGATATACCCGAAAACTGGTATCAACTTAATTTTGATAAACGCAAAGAGCTATCAGAAAACAGAATATGGCTTTATGAAGATAATGAATTATCAGCACTATTAAACGATCAATCGCGTGAATGGTTGTGGAATTTACCAGAATATTTAGTTTTTACAGTTAATGATATCAAAATATTTATCAGCCATTTTTTATTTCCGGATATAACAGGGCTTGCAACTGATTTCATGAAATATCTGACTAATTATTCTATACATTATGAGTTTATAAAAAATCATAATGCTCAGTTTTCTTTTTTTGGACACATTCATACTGCCAAATTATTAGTTTTTAAAGAAAAAAAGCACGAATTTATTTTAGGAACTAATATTAATTCAGCAGTTAACGGAATTGGTATTCCTGCTATAGCCAGAAATAAACAATTTTCGGGTTTTGCTATATATGATACATACGAACAACATATTGAGCTTTATAAACTATAAAGATAATGAACTTTTATAAAAAACATGTAGCAAATTTCTTTTTAAAAATAGTGTTACCATCGCTTATAGCTATTGCTTTGTTTATTGGCTTTTTATTTTTAATCCTTAAGCCGCAATTTGAAGAGGCTATAGTAAGCAAAAAACGAGAAATGATAAAAGAATTGGTTAATTCAGCGACAAGCATTTTGCAAAAATACTATAATGATGAAAAAGAAGGCATATTGACACGTGAAGAAGCACAAAAAACAGCCATTTCTCGAATACAATATTTACGATATGGAAGGGATAACAAAGATTATTTCTGGATTACCGACCTGAGACCTTTTATGATTATGCATCCCTATGTTACCGAACTAAATGGACAGGACTTAAACAATTACACAGATCCAACCGGTAAAAAGCTTTTTGTAGAATCAGTCAGATTGGTACAACAAAAAGGAGAAGGTTATATAGAATATATGTGGCAATTTAAAGACGATTCATCGCACATTTTGCCTAAATTATCTTATGTAAAAATTTTTAAACCATGGAATTGGATTATTGGAACAGGAGTATACATCGATGACGTTAAAAATGAAATTAACCAGCTTACTTCAAGACTTATTAAAACCAGCTTATTAATTACATTAGTAATTTTAGTAATCCTTTCTTTTATTTCCTATCAATCATATAATATTGAGAAAAAGAGACAAATAGCTGAAAATAACCTGATTATTTCTAATGAAAAATATCGCTCACTGGTTGAAGCATCGACTGAAGCACTCGTTATGACAAAAAATTTAAATATTTTATACGCCAATGAATGGTTTTATAAAATCATAGGAACAAATAATTTTTCTAAATCAACTATTGAAAACTACATCATTTTACCTGAAAATATAAAACAACAGATTGAACAACAAATTAGTATTATTAAGCCTTTTGAAACCACTATTTTATCAAATAAAAATGAAAAAACCACTGAAGTTTTAGTTAGTATTTCATTAGTTAATTTCTTAAACGAACCAGTTTATATATTTACTATTCGTGATATAAGCACCTTTAAAGAAACTAAGAGGAATCTGGAAGAAATTGCTGAACGTTTTAAATATTTTTTAGATATTGCAAATATTGGTTACATAAAAACAACCTTTAATTATAAGGGTACTATCATAGATGCAAATAATAAAGCTCTTCAAATCCTTGAAGTTGAAAATCTTTCACAATTAAAAGATAAGGCAATTATTAATTTTTTGACAAACGATAATGAGAAACGCATATTAATAAATCAATTATTAAAATATAAAAGCTTTGCACAAAGAACATTTACCATAAAGCTTCTAAACGGAGAAAAAAAAGAAATCAGACTTAGTCTTAAGATTATCCATGATGAATTCAATAAGCCTTCGTTTTGTGAAGGTATTATTGAAAATGTTAACAAAGAACATCCTGTATTTGAACAAACGATTTCTTCATATAAACATGAAATTGAAAATATTATAACATTAGTTAAAAAGGAAATAAAAGATGATTGCTTGCCAATACAAATAATTCATCAAAATGCTTCGTTTATAAACATACTTAAAGCTATAAGCAACTACGAGAATAAATATTTAATCGTACAAAACGACGACAACCAAATTTTGGGGTATATTACACCTTTAGAGATTATTACTGCATTTACAAATTATACAAATCCTTATGAATTAAGATCGTATCAAATAATGAAATCGCCCATCCCTAATGTAAATATCAACTCAACATATTATCAAACATATAGCATTGCAAAGCTTACAAATTCTAACTTAATACTTGTTTCTGATAAAGAAAAGTACTTGGGAGTGTTATTGTTTAACGAAAATAACTATCTACTTAATAGCGAGATTTTTTATTCTTTAAATAAATTCAAACAAGCCTTTAGTGTAGAACAGCTAAAAATACTAAAAAAAGAATTTGATAGTAAGATAGTTACTCTTATCAATCAACAACCTTATTCTACTTCTTTTTTGATTATTCTTTCCGAAGTACATGATGCCATTATTCACTCACTTATGCAAATAATCTTTGATGAAATAGGTAAACCACCTGCAGATTTTGCATTCATTGTTATGGGAAGTGAAGCTAGACACGAACAAACTTTTTCGACTGACCAAGACAATGCAATCATTATAGATACAGAAGATACAATTTATTTTAGAAAATTAGGCTCTAAAATCAGTTTTTATTTAAATGAAATAGGTTTTGCATTTTGCAAAGGCGAAATTATGGCATCAAATGAAAAATGGGTTCAACCATTAAAGACCTGGCAAAATTATTTCAGCAACTGGATAAATAATGGAACAGCTCAAGATTTACTGGATATCAACATATTTTTTGATATACGTACAGTTTTTGGAAATAATAAATTATCAGATGCCATATTATCACATATTTATAATGAAACTATCAAAAACAAAGCATTTATTAGTCTCATGGCAAAAAACATAATTAATCAAAAAGTTTCATTTTCAAATCCTGTTAAAATTAAAGAACTTTTATCTGTTTTTGCAAACATTGCCCTAGTATATTCTTTATATTATCAAATAAACGAAAAAAATACTCTTAAAAGATTTTATGAACTAAGTAACTTAAATGTTTTTAGCAATGCAACATTCAAGGACATTTACCATGTTTATCACTTTTTACATTCATTGAGACTAAAGTATCAGGCAATAGAGATATTAAACAACAAAAAACCCGACAATGTTGTTGAAATTAATCAACTATCGGAGTTCGAAATAAATTCAATAAAACATTCTGTTTCTGTAATTCAATCCTTACAAAGTAAATTAATTCATGACTTTAAATTATATTAAAAAAAGAGGCTGAATATTCTCAGCCCCCCTTTTGTTTAGCATTTCAATTGGTAATCTCTTTAGCTTTATTACTTTGTGTAAACAATGAAACAAGTACTAAAACTAAAAATGATGCCGGGATTGAAAAGATTCCAGGATTATCAATTGGAATAGGTGCATCGGCAGGATTCAGTCCGTATTTTTCGTACATTGATGGAGAAAGAAGAATAATTCCAACTGATGTAATAATACCTGTAACAATAGATGCAGAAATTCCGTTGGATGTTGTTTTCTTCCAGAATAAAATCATCAAAATAGCTGGTAAGTTAGCTGAAGCCGCAATAGAAAATGCCAACCCAACAAGAAAAGATACATTCATTCCTTTAAACAATATGCCCAAAATAATGGCAATAACACCAACAGAAAATGCTGCGATTCTCCCTGCTCTTACTTTAGCTTTTTCAGATAAATTCTTTTTCAAGTAATTATCAATAAAATCGTGGGCAATTGCACCCGACGATGCTACAATTAACCCTGCAACAGTTCCCAGAATAGTAGCAAAAGCAATTGCCGTAATAAAAGCAAAAATACCAACACCAAAATATTTAGCTAACAGTGGAGCCGACATATTGGAACTTTCAACATCTAATACACCATTAACCATAGCACCTAATCCCATATATAAAGTAAGAATGTAAAAGAAACCTATAGCAGCAATTGCAACAATGGTTGATTTTCTGGCATCTTTCTGACTGGGCACAGTATAATAGCGTATTAAAACATGAGGTAATGCAGAAGTTCCAAAAAACAAGGCCAGCATTAATGAAATAAAATTCAATTTTTGCCAGAGTGTGGCTCCTTCAAGTTTATAAAGCAAGCCAGGTTTTAATACCGCTGTACCGGGAGTTACATTTTGATAAAATGCCGTAACTTTATTATCGCCATCTTGCAAAACAACTTTACTAAAGCGGACTACTTCGCTTTGTTCAAGTTTGCTAAAAAAGTTAATAGGATTTAAAGCTCCTGTGGATTCAACTTCATTGCCTTTATCAATTATCTTCTGAAGATGTCCTACCTGATAAAATTTCTTTTCCTCTTTGGGAGCTCCATTATACAAAACTCCATTTGGAGTATTTGCAATAGTGATCATTTCAAAAAGTTTGTACTCAGTATCGGTTAGTGGTATTAATTGAAAATAACGTTCATATCCATCAAATAGAACCTTCGCATATTCTTTTTCTTTATCAGTAATTACAGATAAAATTTTAATACGATCATTATCAATCACAGTCAAGGAATCTCCTTGTTTCAAAACTTTTGCTGTAACAAATTCGTGATATGTATCGTATGGCTTTTTATTTAAGCCATTTATAAGAATCATTGCAGTAAGTATTACTGAAGCAATGATTAACAAAGCTCCTTTAATAAATTGGACATACGTAGTGGATGTCATTCCTGCTGTAGCAACAATAATAATTACTATGGTTCCAACAAGCAAAACGCCTATCCAGTGTGGTAAGCCTAATAAAGGAACTACCAGATCTCCGGCACCAACCATTTGTGGAATTAAATAAAACAAAGATACAATAAGAGTTGAAATTGCAGCTGTAAGCTTAATAGAACGCGAATTAAATTTAGCATCTAATGCATCGGTAAACGTATATTTACCTAGTCTCTTTAAGGGCTCAGCTACTATAAACAATGCCACTATCCAGCCAGCCAGAAAACCTATAGAATAAAGATAACCATCATATCCAAAAAAAGCTATCATTCCACATATTCCTAAAAAAGATGCTGCCGATAAATAATCGCCCGCGAAAGCTATTCCATTAACTCCCCAATGTATGGTTCCCCCTGCTGCATAATAGCCAGAAGCAGATTTCGTTTTACGACCAAAATAGAAAGACAAACCAAGAACCAAAACCACAAAAAAGATAAAAATTACTATGGCTAATACTGAAACATTGTAAATCATAACTATTCCTCCTTATTCATTTGACGTTCGTATTTTGAACAAATTAAATGGTAAATCCACCCCATAACTACTGCAACTATAATCAATCCAAAACCATAAACAATCGCCAGATTTAAACCTAACATTACCTTTGCACTCATCCACGAAGGATAAGTAATACTAATGTAAGTAAATCCTGCATAAAGTATCAAATAAACAAAGAATAATTTAATTCCTAGCGAAGCTTTCTTTTTCGAAGCTTTATCTTCGCCAAGTTTTACTGCTGGACCATGTAACATAAAACCTCCTTTTTTATTAATTATGAATTACAAATGTATAAAGAATGACCTAAACACATGTTTTAAAAAAGTTGTAAGATAGCATTGTTTTAAATCAACTTTTCGTAACTTTGCAACAGTATGAAAATAAATAAGGAGATAAATTGTACGCATTGCGAAAACCAGTGCGACATTTACGATGTACTTAATAATACGGTCAATAGTTCCTATTCCTTTCAACCTATACATATAACTTTTAAAAAGAATGAAATTATATGCAAACAAGGCAATCAGGTTACACATGGAATATATATAGTAAAAGGTACAGCAAAATTGTTTATTGAAGGATTAAATCACCGAAATATTATCTTATATATTTTAAAACCACACAATTACATAGGATTGCTTTCATTTTTTGAAACTCCAAAATATTTCTACTCTGTAACAGCACTTGAAGAATGTAAAGTGTGTATGGTTGATGTTTCCTTTATAAAACAACTTTATCAACATAACCACGAATTCTTATGCCGATTAAACAGTGCTTTTGGAAAATCGGTTGCTTCTATTATGCAGAAAATTATTACACTCAATCAAAAAAACATTCGTGGTCGTTTTGCCGATAGCTTACTTTATCTGGCAGAACTTAATAAAAACAATTCTTTTAATTTGATGCTTACACGAAAAGAACTCGGTGAACTTTGTGCCATCTCAGAAGAAAATATTGTAAGATTGCTGGCAGAATTTAAAAACGAAAAAATTATTGATGTTAACCACAAACAAATTACCATTCTCGACGAATCATTACTCCGGAAAATTAGTGAAGTTGGCTAATTTTATCTAACTTTGCCAATTCAATCTTATATCATGACATTTCTTATCAACATAGTATCCGATATCTCGCTCTGGTATTTGTTAATTGCAGTGCCCTTATTTTTATTTATTTCTTTTACATTCTATAAAAATGATTTGAATCTAAATGAAATGCCCGTTGCTGTTCAAAAAATTTGCCAAATATTAAGAGCTATCACATTAATATTGATTTTTTTATTGATTTTATCTCCATTATTCAAATGGTTTATCACCGAAATAAAAAAACCACTGATAGTTGTTGCTATAGACCAGTCACAATCCATTTCGTTGTCAAAAGATCATCTGTATCAAAAACAAAAAATTAACGAGTTTATTAAACATTTGAAAGAAAAAAATGAAAATACCTATAACATACAATTCCTTGGCTTTGGTTCAGAAATAAAACCGATAGATTCCTTATTATTTAATCATACTCACACTAACCTTTCGGAATTATTACAATACATAAGCAACCATTACGAATTTGAAAATCTTTGTGCACTCTTATTACTTACCGATGGAAATTTCAACACAGGTCAGCATCCGCTATATCTCAATCAAAAGTTGAATTTCCCCGTTTATACCATACCTTTAGGAGACACCACTACTAAAAAGGATATCTATATCGAAAAACTTATTTACAATACCCAACAATACCTTGGAAACAACATCAGGATACAGGTTAACTTAAAAGCAAATAACTATTCTGGCGCAAAAACAACAGTTCGTTTGCTTAAAAACAATGTATTACTAGAAAGTAAGCCTGTGTTTATCAATTCAAACAAATATTATCAAAGTATTTCATTCAATTTATACGAAGAGCGACCGGGAATTTACAAATATACTATTGTAGTTGATAGCTTGCCACAGGAATATACTACAACAAATAATCAAAAAACAGCTATTATAAACGTAAGCAGCGATAAACAGTACATTGCTATTATTTCATCATTTCCCCACCCCGACATCGGAGCATTTGCATCCGCTTTACAATCGAATCCAGCATTTGAAATAAGCCTTTTAACTCCCGAAAAAGCCTTAGACTCTCTTAACAAGTATCATGCTTTGGTTTTGTATCAGTTGCCCAATCAACAAAATAACGCATCACAACTCATCAAATCGCTGAGTGACAAACAAATTCCTACATTGTTTATATTAGGCTCACAAAGCAATTTAAACCAGCTCAATCAGTGGTTTTATCATCCTGTAGTTATACAACCCAAATCAGGACAATTTGAAGATGCCTATATTAATTTGAATGTACCTGAAAATCTTTTTAACCTGACAAACGAGATAAAAGAGACCTTCGAACTATTTCCGCCTTTAGTAGTTCCATTTGGAAATTATAACCTGCCTGCAAACGCAGAAATTATTGCTTACCAGCGTATTAAACAGATACAAACCAACAGGCCACTCATAGCTTTTTGCGAATGGCAAAACAATGCAAAATGTGGAATTGTTTTTGGAGAAGGTTTTTACCGATGGAGAATGTATGAATACCTGCATAAACAACAACATACCTATGTCAACATATTTCTCAACAAGCTTATCCAATACTTGTTAGCTAAACAAAAGAAAGAACGATTTATTGTCCACAGTCAGGTGGTTTATAACGAAAACGACCCCATTCGCATAGAAGCAGAATTGTACAACAAAATTTACGAACCTATCAGCGAAGCAAATATTTCCTTTACCTTAGTTGCTTCAAATAACCACCGCTACCAGTTTTCGTTCGATAAAAATTATCCTTTCTACGAGTTAATCATCAATGGAATACCAGCAGATGAATATAAGTGGAAAGCACAAGCTGAAATCAACAACGAAAAATTTTCTAAAGAAGGACTTTTCGTTGTACAACAGGTTAATCTGGAACAGCAAGATTATGTTACCAATATTCCGTTACTTCAGCAGCTGGCAATTCGAACCAAAGGAAAATACGTGCCACTGGATAGCCTGAACAAGCTGCCTTCGTTTTTGGAAAACAACCCAAACATTGTATCAACTTCGCTATCAACCGAAAATTTCGCCTCACTTATTGATTTCAAATGGATATTGTTATTGATTGTTTTATTTATTTCTACAGAATGGTTTTTAAGAAGATATTTCGGTAGCTTATGATACACGAGTGGATTTATTGGACAATATTATTGTTCATTATTGCCGATTTCGCATTCGAACAATGGCTTGATTATTTACAATACAAGACATACGATCATCCTATTCCACAAAAACTATCTGACGTTTATAGCAAAGAAACAGTCGAAAAACAAAAAGCCTATCATAAAGAATACTACAAATTTGAGTTCAAGCACGAAATCTTAATGTTCATACTAACCTTAACTATCTTTGGATCTAAATTTCTTGGTACACTTGATTTGTGGTTACGCATGCACATTCATAAAGAATTTTGGATAACTTTTGCCTTCTTTTCCATCATGATAATCGTTTCATTTATTATTGGTTTACCTTTTAAATACTACGAAACTTTTGTAATCGAACAAAAATATGGCTTTAATACAACTACTCACAAAACTTTTATAATGGATATTATAAAAAGCTTCATGCTTGGCATACTCATTGGAACTCCCCTGTTATGGTTGATTTTCCAGTTTTACCAATCAACGCTAGAACTTTTTTGGCTATACTCATGGCTGATTATTATGGTTTTTGTTCTTTTTTTCAACTTATTTTACACAAAACTCATCGTTCCAATATTTAATAAACTAAACCCTTTACCTGATGGAGAACTAAAAGAATCAATACTGGCATTTTGTAACAAGGTTAATTTTCCCCTAAAAGAAATAGCCGTAATGGATGCATCACGTAGAAGCACAAAGGGAAATGCTTATTTCAGCGGATTTGGGAAAAACAAACGAATAGTGTTGTTCGACACATTGCTTAATCAACTAACAAATGATGAGATTGTAGCGGTACTTGCTCACGAAATCGGACATTATAAACACAAACACATAATAAAATCGCTTATATTAGGCTTTTTACAAATTGGTCTTACCTTGTTTATCCTGTCGTTATTTATTCATAGCCGCGAGCTATCGCTTGCACTTGGTTCTAATCAGGCATCTTTTCATCTTGGAATTATAGCCTTTGGAATACTTTACACACCATTTTCAACAATCATTTCCATTTTCTTTAATTGGCTTTCCAGAAAAAACGAATTTCAGGCAGATAATTTTGCAGCCCAAAATTTTTCTGGTATGGCTTTAATATCCGCGTTAAAAAAGCTCGCTTCCGCAAATTATAGTCATTTAACTCCACACCCGCTTTTTGTTAAAATACATTATTCTCATCCGCCTCTTAAAGAAAGGATAGAATTTATTGAACAAAACAGCAACTATGAAAGCATGCATCATTAACATAGGCAACGAGTTGTTATATGGTCATACCATCAATACCAATGCCCAATATCTTGCTCAACAACTATATGCACTTGGTTTTGACGTAGAAAAATCCATTTGCATAAAAGATGATTTCCATTCTATTATAGAATCGCTGAATGAAGCTTCTAAAACAGTTCATCTTGCTGTTTTAACAGGTGGTTTAGGACCAACATCCGATGATATTACCCGTAATTGTATTGCTGATTTTTTCCATAAGACACTCATATTCGACGAAAACACCTGGCAAAATATTCAACAACAATTTTCACAACGAGACATACAGGTTCCCGAAATCAATAAAATACAAGCGTACATCCCCGATGGTGCTTATATTTTTGAAAATAAACTTGGTACTGCACCCGGTTTTGCCATTCAACAAAATCATTTTTGCTTAATAGCCCTACCTGGTGTGCCTTTCGAAATGAAACACATATTCGATAGTGGAGTGAAAAATTTTCTTATCAAACAATATCAACTTAGTGTTCCAAACTGTGCCACATTTTTATTTTCAGGAATTAGTGAATCGTCCTTAGCAGAAATCTTATCAGAAACAGACCATTGGTTACGACAGCAAAACATTACACTTGCCTACCTCCCTCAACCCGGTTTAATCAAGCTCAAAGCGTTTTATCATTCCAACAATAAAGACAATATTAACAAACTATGCGATTTTATCAAAGCAAATTTATCAGACTATTTCATTGCCAATGAAGATAAACCACTGGCTGCTATTTTACAAGAAAAACTTATCGCACAAAAAGCTACACTTGCCACAGCAGAAAGTTGCACAGGGGGATATATTGCTCACCTAATTACTTCCATTCCTGGTAGTTCCAATTTTTTTAAAGGGTCAATTATTGCTTATTCCAATGAAATAAAAAATAAACTGCTGGCAGTATCAGTTGAAATATTACAACAATTTGGTGCAGTAAGCCAGCAAACAGTAGAACACATGGCGACAGAAGTCTGCAAATTACTTAACTCTGACTATAGTATTGCAGTTTCTGGCATTGCCGGACCAGACGGTGAAACCACAAATAAGCCCGTTGGAACTGTTTGGATTGCATGGAAAACTCCGACACTACTAATCAGCAAAAAATACCTATTTGGAAAAGACCGACTGGTAAATATTGAACGAACAGCTACTACAGCTCTTGCTCAAATGATAAAGCTAATATAATAATAAATCATAAATATCTAAACATCAGACAATTACGCTGAATTAATGATATACTGATTTTTTCTTGTATATTCCTTTAACCTTTCATTAGCTATATCGACATATTCCTTTGAAATTTCCGAGCCAATCCAACGTCTATTCATTAA
>FWWL01001728.1_pt1 | contig 49748 bp, 52 predicted proteins | sample 2228331 | NCBI WGS metagenome assembly FWWL01 (sample SAMEA103939775, study PRJEB20133) | metagenome | reverse complement strand
TTTTTTTGAATTAATATGTTTGAAATTTGAAAATCAGCTTTTCTAAGAATGTTTATTACAAGCTCTTTTGATATTTCTTCTCTATCAATTTTTGCTGTAATAAAATTATCTAATATTGTTTTTGTATAAATCATTCGTTTTAAGTAATTTGCAAACCAGTCAATTACATCTTGTAGTTCTTTAATATCAACATTGGTTTTTAAAAAACCAGCTAAAACGGTATTGTTCCATAGTGTGTTGGCTATTAGACTTTGTTTAACGGTATTATTGATTTTAATTTTGCTTCCAAATTCAACATTACATAATTGTTTTTCAATATTAGTTGTTCGTTCGTATACAATTGATTTTTTTGAATTAAGTTTGTTTAATTTCTCTGCGATAATGGCTTTTTTATTAAATTCAACCTGATAAAAGTACCTTGTATTATTTGATATAAATTCTATGCCAAGGATAGAATTTTGTTTAGGTGTTTCAGTGTCAAATAAAAATGGTTCAAAGTTCAATTCTTCTGTTTTCTGGGTAGTGGGGTTTAGAACTAATTCCCTTAAAAAATCAAGTGCTTTTAATACCATTGTTTTGCCTGATGCATTAGCTCCGTAAATAAGAGCTATCTTTAACAATCTTAATCCGTTTGATTGAATAATATAGCTATCTTCAAGAAATGTAGATTTTTCGGCTTCAAAGGTTAATGTTTGTTTATCTTTAATTGAGCCAAAATTTTGAATACTAAAGTTTATAATCATTTTTTCTTCAGAATTTGTAAATGTTTTGCAGAAATAAGGATAAAAATCGAACAAACCAAAATTTTATGAGCTAATTTTACATATTATTTGCAATAAAGGACTAATGCTATATGTGAAAAAAAATTTCTACCTTTATGTTTATTTTTATGTATGGATATAGAATATTTACCATGGGATTCTGATTTTTTTCAGGTAAAGGTAGGAAGAGCTTTTTTAAAGAACCACGAGATAAGCGATTTTTCTTCGTTTTATCAAATGCTAGAAGAACTTTCTTATACGTTGGTCTATCTTTTTGCTGATGAGCCAATTGACGAAAAAACTTGCAAGCAATATCCTTTACAATTAACTGATAAAAAGACAACCTATATAAAAACAATAAATAAAGGTTATTGGCATCCGTCTGTTTTCTCTGTTGACACAAATACATCGGAATTAAATAAAAAAAAGCTTATTGAATTAGCCTATCAGAGTGGTATTTATTCACGCTTTCGAATAGATGAAAGGATGGGCGATAAAGTGTATAAAGCCATTTACAAGCAATGGATGCTAAACTCGCTAAACCGAACTATATCTTTCGATGTACTGGCTTATGCAAAAGAGAATGAATTTGCAGGAATGATAACATTGGGAGAAAAGAATAACAGGGCAGATATTGGACTTATAGCTATAGATGAACATTTCAGGGGCATGGGAATTGCTACAAAATTGATACAGGCTGCAGAAAATGTTTTTTATAAAAAAGGTTATTCCAGCCTTCAGGTTGTAACTCAGGGGGATAATTTTCCAGCCTGTAAGTTGTATGAATCCTATGGCTTTGTTGTTGAAAAAGTAGAATATGTCTATCATTTATGGCTTTGATTTTTTTTGATAAAAAATGCTCCTTTCATTATTTTAAGCTATCTTTGTTGGTTAGTAAATTTAGTTTTTTATGCAGATGGTAAAAAATACGCCCATTGATTATCTGATAGTTAAGAATGCTATTCAGAATTCTGGTATTAAAACAATAGGTAAAGCCACCATACGTGAATTGGTTCGCCTGGTTAATACAATAGAACAACAAAGTGGACAGAAGTTTGTCCGAATGGAGATGGGTGTTCCAGGATTAGATCCTTCACAAATAGGCATTGAAGCTGAAATATCTGCACTGAGACGTGGCGTTGCATCTAAGTATCCTATGATAGAAGGCGTTGAAGATCTGAAAAACGAATTTTCACGCTTTGTTAAGTTATTTATGAATATTGATGTTCGTCCTGATGCCTGTATTCCTACGGTTGGTAGTATGCAGGGTGGTTTTGCTGCCTTTTTAATGATGAGCAAGCTATGGAAAAACAGAAATACTACTTTATTTATAGACCCGGGCTTTCCTGTTCAAAAACAACAGCATCAAGTATTGGGTATCCCTTTTGAAACCTTCGATGTTTACAATTATCGTGGCGAAAAGTTACGCGGAAAATTGGAATTCTTTCTGTCTAAAGGACATATTTCTTCAATTGTTTATTCAAATCCTAACAATCCTTCGTGGATATGTTTTACCGAAAAAGAATTGCAAATAATAGGCGAATTAGCTACCAAATATGATGTAGTGGTAATAGAAGACCTTGCTTACTTTGCTATGGATTTCAGAAAAGATATGTCTAAACCAGGACAACCACCTTATCAGCCTTCAGTTGCTAATTATACCGACAACTACATGCTTCTTATTTCAAGCTCCAAATCATTTAGCTATGCTGGTCAGCGTATTGGAATGCTGGCTGTTTCTAACAAGCTTTTCGACAGAACATTTCCCGATTTGTTACCTGTATTTGGTACAGATAAATTCGGCTATGCGTTGGTATATAAAGTTATTTATTCGCTTTCTTCTGGTGTTGCTCATTCTGTACAGTATGGATTGACAGCCATTTTAAAAGCAGCAAATGATGGAAAATATAATTTTGTTGAAGATGTTAAAGAATACGGAATTCGTGCAGCAGAAATGAAAAAAGCATTTACCGACAACGGTTTTTACATTGTGTACGATCAGGACGAAGACGAACCGCTTGCCGATGGTTTTTATTTTACCTTTGCTTATCCGGGATTTACAGCCGAACAATTATTAGAAGAACTTTTATATTATGGTATTAGTGCTATTTCACTAACTATTACCGGAAGTGAGCGTGCCGATGGTTTGCGTGCCTGTGTTTCGCAGGTTAGCAGAGATCAACTTCCTGTTTTACGTGAACGTTTAAGAGCTTTTCGTGAACATCATTCATAACCATGCCTTCCTTTCTTCCAGTAACTGTTGATGAAGTAAAAAAAGCAGGGTGGGAAAGTCTTGATGTTGTTTTTTATACAGGTGATGCATACATAGACCATCCATCTTTTGGAACGGCTATTATTGCACGCATTCTTGAATCTGAAGGTTTGCGGGTGGCAATCGTCCCACAGCCAAATTGGAAAGATGATTTGCGTGATTTTAAAAAATTTGGCAAGCCAAATTTATTTTTTGCTGTGAGTTCGGGCAACATGGACTCGATGGTCAATCATTATACGGCTAACAAGAGACTTAGACACGACGATGCCTACACACCCGGTAATCGGCATGGAGCAAGGCCCGATTATGCAGTTGTAACTTATTGCACTATTTTAAAAACACTTTATCCCGATGTGCCCATCGTTATTGGTGGAATTGAAGCCTCACTTCGACGACTTGCTCATTACGACTACTGGAGCGATAGTATAAAGCCTTCCATACTCATAGAATCAAAGGCTGACCTGTTACTATATGGTATGGCTGAAAAACCAGTGAAAGAACTTGTCAGGCAGTTGAAAAATGGAGTTCCATGGGAACAAGTTCGTGTTATGCAATCTGCTATTGTGTGCAATGAATATCCAACATCAGAATATAAAGAAATTTCATCTTATGAAGAATGCCTTCGTTCTCCTGAAGCCTTTGCTAAAGCTTATCGTGATATTGAAGAAAATTTAAGCAGCTATTCACCTAAGACACTGGTACAACGTCATAATTCTAAGTATGTGGTAGTTTTTCCTCCGTATCATATAACTCAAACAGAATTAGATGATATATATGCTTTGCCTTATACTTATCTTCCTCATCCAAAATACAAGAAAAAACCTCCAATTCCTGCTTACGAAATGATAAAGCATTCTGTTACCATTCATAGAGGGTGTTTCGGTGGGTGTTCGTTTTGTTCGTTAGCCATACATCAGGGAAAATTTATCGTGAGTCGTAGTGAAGATTCTATTATCAAAGAACTGGAAAAAATTGTGAAACTTCCTGATTTTAAAGGTTATGTTACCGATTTAGGAGCTCCCTCGGCTAATATGTATCAAATGACACCCATAAACACTGAACTGTGTAAAAAATGCAGACGACCTTCGTGTATTTATCCCAATATTTGCAAAAACCTGAATACTAATCCAGTAGCTTTAGTAGAGTTATACAGAAAAGCCAGAATCATACCAGGAATTAAAAAGGTTACCATTGGAAGCGGTATTCGCTACGATATTCATTTGCGAAAAGTAAAAGAAGATAAGAAACATGAACAATATTTGCGCGAACTTATTCTTCATCATGTTTCAGGTCGTTTAAAGGTAGCTCCGGAACATATTCATGATGATGTGCTGGCGTTGATGTTTAAGCCATCTTTTAATTTATTTGAGCAGTTTTATGAATATTTTAAAAAGATCAATGCGACAAACAATCTTAATCAGCAGCTTATTCCGTATTTTATTTCCAATCATCCCGGTTCTACCTTGCGTCACATGAAAGAATTGTCAGAAAAATTAAAAGCATTGAATATAAAACCAGAACAAGTTCAGGATTTCACCCCAACACCCATGACCCTTGCTTCTGTAATGTATGCAACGGGGCTAAATCCCTATACTTTGCAACCGGTTTATGTTTCAAAATCTCAGAAGGAGCGAAAAAAACAAAAAGAAATGTTTTTCTGGTACAAGAATCAGATAGCGAATTCTCAAAAAAAATCATTATCATTGCAAAAACGAAAGAAAAATGAAATTTAGTAAATGGTGTATTGTATGTTTAGTTGTAATAATTTGGATGGAATTTGCCTGCAATCCTACCGGACGAAAAAAGGAAAGTGACACAAATCTTATTGACACTACAATTACTTTAAAAACAGTTTACAAAAGAGGGATTATTAATACTATTACCGCATTGAATAATCCAATGTGTTCTTATTGTTTTTATGTTCCAAAAGACAGTTTGCCTGAATACCCAGTAGTAATATTATTAGACCCTCATGCCAAAGGAACATATACCGTTTCTCTTTATCAGCAGTTAGCTGAAAAGTATAAAGTCATTTTGATTTCTTCCAACAACATTCGAAATCAAATGTCTATCAATGAAATCAACTCTTATATTAGTCAGATATTTTCAGATGCAAAAGAATTCTTAGATATTGACAGTACACGTTTATATATAGGTGGATTTAGTGGAACTGCCCGTACTGTATATGAACTAATCAGCAGAACAAACATGTACAGAGGGGCACTGGCTGTTGGTGCAGGTGCTTCTGCTTCAATTCCATGGAAAGATTCGACTTTCTGTCTTATTCAGATGGCAGGGTTTAGGGATATGAATTTTCAGGAAGTGTACGAAAGTCATTTAACATTGCGAAATACCAGTGTTCTATATATGGGATTCTTTTATGAAGGTGAACACCAATGGCCTGCCGATACTATAATGGAATATGTATGGCTTAATTTTTTTGCCAGATATCAATCTGATTTAGCGGAACCATTTTTAAATAAAATGATTTCTTATGCAAAAACTATCCCATTACGCGATAGGTGGAAAAAAACATTGCTGTACGCTGGATTAAAAACATTGTGTTACAACATTAAGTATTATCAAGCACCTTTTAACGAAATCAATAATTATCTCAATACATTTGAAAGTAAAAATTCACTCAAACAGTTTCAGACTCTATTAAAAAACGAACAAAAAGAAAAAGAAATGTTATATCAGGCCTTTATTGAGAAAGATTCGCTTTGGTGGTCAAAAACCATTAAATTTTATAATGAGGTTAAAAAGAAAAACAATTTATCACCTTCCGACTATAAAGATATTCGACTTGCAAATTTTATCAGTTTATTAGCCTATTCTTATACACAGTCGGCACTTCAGCAAAGCAGAATGGACTTAGCCAGAAAATATCTATCTATTTATCAGAGCATTGACCCATATAACGAAGATATGCTTTACTTCTGGAGCGTATATTTTGCAAAACTAAATGAACCCAAACGTTCTCTGGATTCACTTTCCAAGGCTATTAAGCTAGGATTTAATGATAAAATCATTCTTCAGAATGAGCCAGCTTTTTATGCACTGAAAGATTCTGTTCGATTTATAGATATTGTAGCCAAAATGCGTTAATGATTAAAAGACTTACCATAGTTTTTATTTTATTGCATACTTTGTTATTGTCGCAAAATGCTGATATTAATTTATTACGTGATATTAATTTGAATCGGAATAAAGATTTAGATAAGCCTTTTAAGTTTATCACAGAAACCAGGTCTGTTGTATCGGTAGGTACTTTTTGTGTGTTTGCTACGAAAGCTTTAGCATATCACGATTCTGCTTCACGGCAAAATACAATTAATATAGCAGGTAGTTTATTATTTTCTGCACTTGTAACGCATGCTATAAAACTTAGCGTACGTCGTCCACGTCCCTATAAAACCTATCCAGAAATTGAAAAGTTAAGTTCCGGCGGTAGTTTTTCAATGCCTTCGGGGCATACTTCCGAAGCTTTTGCAACAGCTACAAGTCTATCGTTGTGTTATCCTAAATGGTATGTCATAACTCCATCTTTTATTTGGGCGGGTTTAGTCGGATATTCCCGAATGCATCTCGGCGTTCATTATCCTTCCGATGTGGCTATTGGTGCCCTTGTTGGCTCTGGAACCAGCTTTTTTTCTTATTGGTTGAGCAAAAAAATATTTCATAAGACAAAACATCATGATGACGTTCCTGTTACAGATTGACCATTGGCTATTTCGCCTGATTAATGGACTTCATCATCCTTTTCTCGATGAAATCATGTGGATTTTCAGTCAACGTTTTTACTGGATACCTCTGTATGCATTGCTTCTTTTTTTAATCATTAAAAAATATCGTAAAGCTTCTGCTGTTATCATCTTTGCCTTGATTGTTACTATTGTTCTTTCCGATCAGATTTCTGTTTTAATTAAAGATAATGTAATGCGGTTAAGACCTTCTCATAATCCTGATTATGAAAATGTTATTCATCTTGTTCATGAGTACAAAGGAGGAACTTATGGCTTTGTGTCGTCGCATGCAGCCAATGTATCTGCTTTTGTTACATACTTGCTTTTAATTCCTGTTTTTCAAAAAAAACGTTACTGGTATTTGCTTGTTTTATGGGCATTTTTGGTTTCTTATAGTCGTATTTATTTAGGTGTTCATTATCCTGCCGATATTGCAGGAGGAATAATGATTGGAATTTTAATTGGGTGGGGAACAAGTTATGTAATAAAAAATGTATATTTGAAAAAAATTTCTAACCTTAAAATTTAATTAATATGGAAATAGTACATGTATCCGCTTTAGAAATTTTGGATTCAAGAGGTAATCCAACCGTAGAAGCTACAGTTGTTTTAGATGATGGTAGCATGGGAAGTGCCATGGTTCCGAGTGGTGCCTCCACAGGCGAACGCGAAGCTACAGAACTGAGAGATAAAGATAAAAAACGTTATGGTGGTAAGGGCGTTTTAAAAGCCGTTCATAATGTTAACGAGGTTATAGGTCCCGAAATAGAAGAGATGTATTTTCACAATCAGCGTGAACTTGACCAATATCTGATAGAGCTTGATGGAACTCCCAATAAGTCTAAATTAGGTGCTAATGCCATTCTTGCTGTATCTATGGCTTTTGCCCGTGCTGCAGCACAAAGCAAAGGTATCGCCCTGTATGAATATCTTGGTGGCATTAATGCTCATGTTTTGCCTGTTCCTTGCATGAACATTATCAATGGAGGAAAACATGCCGACAATAATGTTGATTTTCAGGAATTCATGATTGCACCACATAATACTTCTACTTTTGCCGATTCTATCAGAATGGGAATAGAAGTGTTTCATACATTAAAAGAAATTTTGAAGAAAAAAGGCTATTCTACAGGAGTGGGCGACGAAGGTGGTTTTGCACCAAATCTTAAATCAAACGAAGAAGCAGTAGAAATCATTCTTGAAGCTATTACAAAGGCTGGCTATAAACCAGGTAAAGATGTAAGCATCTGTCTTGATCCCGCTGCCAGCGAAATGTGGGATGATGGCAAATATGTTATGTTTAAAAGTACACCGATCTCCATTTCCTCCGATGAACTGATAGCATTATGGGAAAATTGGGTAAAACAATATCCTATCATCAGTATTGAAGATGGTTTAGCAGAAAATGACTGGGATGGATGGAAAAAACTTACCAAATCACTTGGCGGAAAAATCGAATTGGTAGGCGACGATATTTTCTGTACCAACCCTGCTATATTAACCGAAGGAATTAAAAAGAAAGTTGCCAATTCTATTTTGATTAAGCTTAATCAGATTGGTACAGTAACAGAAACTCTCGAAACCATTGATTTAGCCTTTAAAAACAATTACAATATTTTTGTTTCTCACAGAAGTGGCGAAACAGCCGATACATTTATTGCTGATTTGGCGGTAGCAACTGCTGCCGGAAAAATAAAAACCGGAAGTGGCTGTCGTGGCGAACGTATTGAAAAATTCAATCAACTACTTAGAATTGAAGCTGTATTGGGCTCGTCAGCTAAGTTTGTCGGATTAAAAGCATTTAAAAACCAATAAACATAACTAAACTAATAGTCATAAAACTGCCCGATGAATGGGCAGTTTTTCTATAAAAAAAGATTCTATGAATATTATCTTCATGGGGACGCCCGAGTTTGCAGCTTATTCGTTAAAAGCATTGTTGTCTTCGAAGCATAAGATACTGGCTGTGGTAACAGTTCCAGACAAACCTGCAGGAAGAGGATTGAAGCTGCAAATGAGTGCAGTAAAAGAGCTTGCATTAGAGCATCAATTGCCTGTATTACAACCAACCAAATTATCTGAGCCCGATTTTATCAAACAACTGTCATCGTATCAGGCTGAGGTATTTGTAGTGATTGCCTTTAAAAAGTTGCCACAGCAAGTTTGGTCTATTCCGCCTAAGGGGACAATTAATGTTCATGCTTCATTATTACCACAGTACAGGGGAGCTGCACCTATAAATTGGGCTATTATCAATGGAGAAAAACAAACTGGTGTTACCATCTTCTATATTAACAACGAAATTGATTGTGGTGATATTATTTCATTTAAGGAGGTTCCCATTCCCTATCTTTGTACAGCCGGTAAATTGCACGATATATTAATGTACGAAGGGGCTGATTTGCTCCTACAAACGCTTGATGATATGGAACAAGGCATCGTAGAACCCATACGACAACAATCTTTTGTCATAAAACCAGAGGAATTAAAACCCGCACCCAAAATCACACCCGAAATATGTAAACTTGACTGGTCGAAGAAAGCAAATGAAATTGTTCAATGGATTTATGGGCTAAGCCCTTATCCTGCTGCTTTTATCAGATTAAAAAATAAAATTGATGATAAAATCATACAGATAAAAATTCTTGACGCAGAATTGATTGACGGAAAACACGAATCGCCACCAAAAACTATCATAACAGATAATAAAAGCTATTGGTATATTGCTGCCGATGGCGGATTAATTCAAATAAACGAATGTAAGCCAGAGGGACGTAAGGCTATGAATGTCAGAGATTTTTTAAATGGTTTCAGAAATTTGAATGATTGGGAAATTATTTAAGCCATTCTATTAATTGTAAGGGAGTTAAATCTTTGGCTATGATTTTCTGATTTTCGTCTAATAAAAATAACTGGGGCGTATTATACAAGAACAGTTCTTCAATAAAGTCATTCAGCAATTTCTTGTCGTAAAGATGAATCCATTTCGTGTATAATTGAGTTGTTGTATTTTTCCATTTTTCAATATTTTTTCCAGTTAGAATTGTGTAAACAACAAGCTTCTTTTCGTAAGGTTCTATTGCTTCTTTTAGTTTAAAAAGATATTCTACACAGTGGTTGCACTCAGGATCCCAGAATAGTATAATGGTCTTCTTTTTTGAGTTATCGGGAAAGGTTATCGCTTTATCTTCTGATGTGTACAAAGTAAGCGATGGAAATGTTTCATTGATGGTAACTTTTCGTAAATTTTGAATATATCTTTTTAGTTTAGATTTAAAACCATCATTTACCCATGGAATTAAGTCAGTTAAAAAGTATTTTTCTGCCATATATAAGAAGGCATCGGGATTGGAATAGTTTCCGCTTAAATCGAATTGGCTGATTAGGTATTTAGAAATTTCTTCATAAACACTGGTGTTTTTAAGCGACTGCATCATAATATAGTCAATAGCATGGTGCAAACTGTCAATATTTTTTGTTGTCAAACCAGGTAGGTTGTAAAAGAATTCATCAATAACAGTAGAAAAAACAGGAGTAAAGAGTAAACGCTCGTCCGAAAAGTCAACATATTCGAAAAAAGTTTCAGCTTTAAAGGTAAAATCTTTTAGAATTAAGGCTTTGATGATTTTAGCAGCTAATAGTTCTTTATGATTGTTAGCTGTTTCTATTTGGTATTTTTGAAATTGTTCTTTAATTTGTTGTGTTTTCTGAACATAGTAATCAAGCGAGTCTTTGTATTGAAGAGCTTTTTTTCGGTAGCTTGCTATAGTTTGTTTATAGTCGTTTAACTTTATCTGGAATTCTTTAAAGATCTCATTTTCCTTATTATTGATGCTAAGATTTCTCAATAAACTTGTTGTGTCAGTTGAAATTGAAAAGTTTTGTTCTGAAGGTAAAATAAAGCTAACGTATTTCATACTGGGCAATGCAATAAAGTATATGCCCTGCGGATATTGCTCTTTTTTATTTAATACAGTTTCTCCGTTAGCATTCAGGTAAAGGGTATCAATCACATATTGATTTTCTCCGTAATGATAGCCAAAATAGATGGGAGAGTTTTTTAACAGATTGATTTTGATTTTTATTTCGCAGTTATTGGTTTGCGAGAATAAATAAATCGGCAATAATACTAATAATAAGGTTTTCATTTAAGATTTTTGATTTTTTCGGTGGAACTGTATGAATTTTTCTATTTGCTCAACGCCAATTCTTTTAGCAATAATTTTTTTGTTTTTATCGAGAATATAGATAGTAGGTGTGCTATAAATATCGTATAGGTTTCTGAAATTAGTGAAGTTGTACCTGTCCCAGACATTTATCCAATCATGTAGATTTTTTTCATCAACAAATTTTTGCCATTCTTCTTTATCGTGTTGTGTATAAACAGCAAAAACAACAATACCGCTGTCTTTGACTGCTTTATAGTATTCGTGTAGCTTAGGAATTTCTTTTTTACAATGACCACAATCTGGTTCCCAGAATGCCAGTATGATATAATCGGCTTTAATATACTTTAATTGATGCCAGATTCCGTTAATGTCTTCCATTTTTAAATCGGGTGCGATTTCACCTATTAAATTAGGTTTTAGCTTCATTACACGTTCACCAATTTTATTGAGCAGAGTTGAGTCGGCCCACCAGCATTCACCTTTCAAATAATAGCGCTCGGCAAGGTTTACAAATATTCTGTCCATTCCCATAATCTGGGATGTTTCAAAGTAATTTGTCGAATATACTACAACATATTGGAAAAAGTATTTATTTTTGCGTGATAACTCAATAACCCTGGTAGCTTCTTTAATGAGCGAATCCGGATTCATGATAACAACGTTTTTGTAAAAATCCTGCAGTTTTTGCTGAATGAATGGGGTACGCAATAGTCTATCGTCTGAAAAATCAACGTTATCCCAATAATGGTCTTTATGATAAACATATTGATACAGACGAATAAGCGAATCTCTTTTAGGAGTGTTTTCCGGAAGATTGAATTCAGGAATTTCGACGGGAGTAAGCACTTTTAAGATTTTTGCCAGCAGAGAGTTCGGATTGTTTTTGATGGTTGTTTGCCAAAATTCTTTTCGCTTATTATCAATTTCTATAGCTTTGTTTTTATAATATTGTGCCGAGTCGCTATTATCTTTAAAGGTTTTTAATTTTTCCTGAATGGGTCTCATTTGATTTTCAAGGTCAGACATGGCTTTTTGCCAATCGAAAAAAAGCTGATTTTCTTTACTACCAGTTACTTTCATGTTTTTAATGAAATCCAGTGTATCGGTTTCAAGGCTTAGTTGTTGAGTTTCGTCCATCAAAAATTCAAAGTATTTTCTTTTTAAGCTTGGCACAATAACTACGTAAATGCCTCCATCCAATTTCTTTTTACCGGAAAAAACGCTCCAACCGTTTTTATCCACATAAGCTGTATCGTCGGCATACATTTTATCGGCAAAATGATGCCCCAGTAACAAAGTATCTTTCTCTTTTAAGCCCTTGATTCTGACTTTGATTTTGTATCCATCTTGTGCAGTTAATATTTGTATCATCAACAATAACGACAGAATTACACTAATCTGTTTCATGCAATTTTTTTTTTTTGCAAAAGTAGAATATATCTATAAATGATTTAGCCTTCTCAAAAAAAAAGAATATTCAGTTTTAATAATTTTAACACAGTACGAATATTTTATTGATTTTCTGAAAAAATGGTTTTATTTTTGTATAGAAAAAGAGACATTTAAACAGGATAATTATGAAAACATTAGTTGTTTTTTCAATTCTGTGTTTTTTGGCTACAAGCCTTTTAGGACAAGTGGTTTATTCTTGTCAGTATAAAAGTGATGCAGACGTAAAGGTTTACGTATCGAAATATAAAAGTGATGCAGACCTTGTGGTTTATAAATGTAAATACAAAAGCGATGCTACAGGTAATAATGGTTTATGGTATTTTGCTGAGTATAAAAGCGATGCAAAAAAGAAAATTTATTTTGTTGACTATAAAAGCGATGCCGATTTAATTATTTATTTCAGCGATTACAAAAGCGATGCAGGCTGGATTAAAAAAGAAAAACAACATTTTATGTATTAAAAATAGCTATATATGAAAACATTAGTGGTTATAATTGCATTATTGATTGCTTGCAGTGCTTATTCTCAAATTGTGTATAGCTGCAATTCTAAGTATGATGCCGATGTAAAGGTCTATGTTGCAAATAGCAAGTACGATGCCGATTTGGTTGTGTATAAGTGCCAATCAAAATACGATGCTGGTGATAATAATGGTTTGTGGTATTTTGCCGATTCGAAATACGATGCTAAAAAGAAAATCTTTTTTGTTGATTCGAAGTATGATGCTGACTTGATTATTTATTTTACAGATAGTAAATACGATGCTGGCTGGAGAAATAACGAAAAAAAGCATGTAATGTACTAATAGAACAAAAAGTATTTAAATATTTTTATTGTTTGGATATATCAAATACCAAACTTTTGAACAAATCATAAAATCAATTCAAAAACTGCTAAAAAGCATTTGTTTATTTAGATATAAAAACTACTTTTGGCTTTCAAAAAATTCTAAATAGATTTTATATGGCAAAAGTAAAAGGTGCTATTGTAGTTGACGTTGAAAAGTGCAAGGGATGTGGTGTATGTGTGCCAGCATGTCCTCAGAACGTCATAGAACTTGCTAAGGAAGTAAATGGCAAGGGTTATCATTATGCATATATGCATGTACCTGAAGAATGTACTGGCTGTACAAATTGTGCAGTGGTCTGTCCCGATGGTGTTATCAGTGTTTATAGAGTAAAAGTAGAAACTGTTTAAATTAAATAACCTATGGGAGAATTACGATTAATGAAAGGAAATGAAGCATTTGCCGAAGCATGTATTCGTGCCGGTTTTGATGCTTATTTCGGATATCCCATCACTCCACAGTCAGAAGTGTTGGAATATTTGATGTCGGTTAAACCTTATGAAACTACCGGAATGGTTGTTCTGCAAGCAGAAAGCGAAGTTGCTTCTATTAATATGTGCTATGGTGCTGCAGGAGCAGGATTTTTGCCTGTTACTTCATCGTCAAGCCCTGGAATTAGCCTTAAAATGGAAGGCGTTTCCTATATGGCAGGAGCAGAATTACCTTTATTGATATTGAACGTAGTTCGTGGTGGTCCTGGTCTTGGCGATATACAACCAGCACAAAGCGATTACTTTCAGGCAACCAAAGGCGGCGGACATGGCGATTATCGTCTGTATGTTCTTGCCCCTTCATCAGTACAGGAAATGGCAGATTTTGTGCTTATTGCTAAGGAAATGGCATTAAAATACCGCAACCCTGTGATGATTTTGAGCGACGGGATGATTGGACAAATGATGGAAAAAGTTGAACTTTTCGATCCCATTCCACGCCGAACCTTAGACGAAATCGAAAAGCAATCTCCTTGGGCCACTACAGGTAAAAAGCCTAACCGCCAACGAAATATTATTACTTCGCTCGATCTTGACCCATATAAACAAGAAAAGCACGTTCGTCATTTGTACGAAAAATATGCTCAAATGGAACGTGAAGATGTGCGTTTCGAGGAAATTCAAACTACCGATGCAGAATACTTATTTGTAGCTTATGGTTCCAGTGCCCGTATCTGTCAAAAAGCTGTTGATTTGGCTCGTAAGGAAGGAATTAAGGTAGGTTTGTTAAGAGCCATAACCCTATTCCCATTTCCCAAACAAATTTTAGCAAAACTGTCTAAACAGGTTAAAGGAATGTTAGTAGTAGAACATTCTATGGGTCAGTTGGTAGAAGATGTAAAATTAGCTGTTAATTGTTCAATTCCAGTTGAGCATTTTGGTCGTACAGGTGGTGTTATACATACACCAACAGAAGTTTATCAGGCATTAAAAGAATTAATTATTAAATAAATTGCAAGTTATGGATATAAAAGACATTATAAAGCCAGAAAATTTGGTTTATCGTAGAACTCCTTTATTAACCGATAAGCCGTTATCTTATTGTCCTGGTTGTGGACATGGCACTATACATCGTATGATTATGGAAGTAGTGGAGGAAATGGGTATTCAGGATAAAACTATAGGTATTGCTCCAGTGGGTTGTTCTGTTCTTGCCTATGAGTTTATGGATATAGACATGCAACAGGCAGCTCATGGTCGTGCACCGGCGCTGGCTACTGCTATCAAACGCTTATTGCCCGATCGCTTTGTTTTTACTTATCAGGGTGATGGCGACCTTGCTGCAATTGGTACAGCCGAAACTATTCATGCATGCAATAGAGCTGAAAATATAATAATTTTCTTCGTTAATAACGGTATTTATGGTATGACAGGTGGTCAAATGGCTCCAACCACCTTGCCCGGGATGAAAGCATCTACCTGTCCATTTGGTCGTGATACACAGATTATGGGCAATCCATTAAAAATAACAGAATTGGTAGCTCAGTTATCCGGTACATATTATGTTACCCGTCAGGCTGTTCATACACCTGCGCTTGTTCGTAAAGCAAAAAAAGCCATTCGTAATGCTTTTGAGTATTCAAAATTGAATAAAGGAACTTGTTTTGTTGAGTTTGTATCAAATTGCAATTCTGGATGGAAATTGCCTCCTGTTCAAGCCATTAAATGGCTCGAAGAAAATATGTTGCCTTTTTATCCGCTAGGCGATATTAAGGTTCCTCAGACAGAAAAAGTTTAACCTTTTAAAAAAGAAATACTATGACAGAAGAAATCATCATAGCCGGTTTTGGGGGTCAAGGAGTGCTCTCTATGGGTAAAATCCTTGCTTATTCGGGCATTATGCAAGATCTGGAAGTTAGCTGGATGCCTTCATACGGTCCTGAAATGAGAGGAGGTACCGCCAACGTTACGGTTATTGTAAGCGATGAACGTATCAGTTCACCTATAGTAAATGAGTATGATACTGCCATTATATTGAATCAGCAATCAATGGATAAGTTTGAACAGACCGTTAAGCCTGGCGGTACACTCATATACGACCCAAATGGCATTACCCGTCATCCCCAGCGTAAGGATATTAAAATTTATAGCATTAAGGCAACCGAAGAAGCAGCAAACATGGGAAATACCAAAATTTTCAATATGATTGTGCTGGGTGGATATCTTAAAATTAAACCCATTGTTTCGGTTGATAATGTAATTAAAGGTCTGGAAAAATCACTTCCAAAACGTCATCATAATCTGATACCAGAAAATAAACAAGGTATTTTAAGAGGAATGGAAATTATTGAAGGATAAGTATTTTAATCATTCATTAATAAAAGCCTGCACTATGCTGTGGGCTTTTTTATTTTGAAGATTAGTTGCTATTTATTTGATTTTTAGTCCTAATACGGTAATATCATCAGTTTGGTCGTAATTACCTTTCCATTCTTCTAATGTTGATTCAAGTAGAACTTGTTGTATATTCATAGGATGAACTGAAATTGATAACAGCAATTCCTTAAATTGCTTGTACATAAATTTTTTACCTTTATTTCCACCAAATTGATCGGCAAAACCATCCGAAAAAAGATACACTATGTCGCCTTTGTCGATTGTAAATTCATGGTTAGTAAATTCTTTCATTTCAGGATAAATGGCAACAGGCATTTTATCGGGCTTAATTTCAATAAGTTCATGATTTGCATTTTCTTCGTTATTATAGTTATTTTTTACAATGTAAATGGGATTGTTTGCTCCTGCCCACTGACATTGGTAAGTTTTTTTGTTTAAAACAAAAAGTGAAATATCTAATCCATCTTTTTGTTGTGAACCAGTTTTGTTTTGTCTTAGTGCTAAAATGATTTCTAGTCGAAGTTCGTTAAGAGCATGCGAGGCTTTGGTAATTTCTTTTTTACGAACAATTTCATTTAGCAAAGATATTCCTAACATACTCATAAATGCTCCTGGAACGCCATGACCTGTACAATCTGCTACGGCAACAATTAACCATTCTTTTATCTGACTTACAAAATAGAAATCGCCACTAACTATATCTCTCGGTTTATATAATATAAAATACTCGCCTAATAAATAATTTAAAGAATCGTTTTCAGGAAGAATTGCTTTTTGGATAAGCTGGGCATAGTGAATACTATCGGTTTGCTTTTTGTGCATTTCTTCAATTCGTTCTTTTTGTTTAATCACTACTTCATGTTGTTCTTTTATTTTGTCTCGTTGTTGTGTTATTTCCTGATTTTGTTTATCAAGTAGATGATTTTTTTCTACCAGTTCGTTTTTCTGAATTTCTATAATATGTTTTTGTTTTCGGGTTATGCGTAAGGCTCTGAAAATTATTAGTGCAGCAATAATAACAAATACAAGTCCTGCGGTTACTGATGCAATAATAACTTTCATTCGATACTTTTCGTTTTCATTATTTATGTCTTTTATTTTTTGCTTGTAAAATATTTCAGCTTTTTCTTTTTCAAATTGATATTGCATTTCTTTTTGAACAAGTGCCTTTCTGTTTTCTTCGCTTAGCACGCTATCACGGTAAGTGATACTTTTTTTAAATGCGGTTAATGCTTCGGTGGGGCGATGAGTCTTTTCATAAATTCTGGAAAGAATTGAATAAAAAAGTTCTAACTGATAGTTTATATTTGCTTTTTCGCCTTTATTAATGGCATCTTTAATATATTTTTCGGCTAACTGGTAGTTATTTTGCAAAAGATATAGATTGGCAATATTTCCTAATATGATTGCTTCGCCTTGTAAATCGCCTAATTGATTTTTTAAAGTTAATGCCTTTTCGTAAAAACCAAGTGCTTTATTATAATCGCCTAAGGATTCATATACAATTCCTATATTTCCAAGAGCTGCTGCCTGATGAAATTGATTGTTGGATCTTTCAAATATTTTCAGTGCTTTAAAAAAATATTCCAGTGCCTTATTGTATTCGCCTTTATCGGTATATACAAGTCCGATATTTCCTAATTCAGTAGCTTGCAGATAATCGTCGCCAAGTTCTTCTTTCTTTTTCAACGCTTTTAAAAAATATTCTAAAGCTTTTGTATAGTTATTTTGATGTTGATAAACAATTCCTATATTGCTCAAATTTGTTGCCTGGTTTCTTTTTATTCCCAATATTTCGTTTAGTCTCAATGCTTTAAAATAATATTCCAGGGCTCGTGAAAAATCTGATTGGTCGGAATAAACATTTCCACATGCATTGTAAACAGAAGCAAGAACCAATGCTCTAAACTGATTCATTCTTTTCTTTGATAAAAGAAGAGCTATACTTTTATTAAAAAAACTTAAAGCACGTTGATTATCCGATTTATAATAATAAAGGTAGCCAATATTGTATAAAGCATTGGCTTCTCTTATCTCATCTTTAAGGTTTTTGGCTATTTTAAATGCTTTGTTGTAAAAATAATAAGCACTATCGGGATTCGATGTCTCAATATTTTCACCAATGGCTATCAATAGTTCGTATTTTTCGCTATCGTTATTGGTCTTGTTTAATTTAAGTACCAAACTATCTAAACTGATGTTCTTACCTAAAAGTGTAAAAACATAACAGAGAAAAACAACAATGAAAATTGAATACTTCATGTTTTTTGTGTGTAAAATTAACGATTTTACTTAAATAATTTACTGATAGTTTTTTATTAAATAGCGTTTGCTATATCATTGTTTAAGATAGCAACAATTTAATTTAAAACCACTATCTTTACTGCCTGAAATTAGAACCATTTTCATGAAACAAATCATTAACCAATGGTTTAGCTTTATATCTGTACTGAGTATTTTTTTTATTCCATTTATTAACGTAGCACGTTTCTTTTTACTCATTTGGTTTATTTCTGCACTATTTTATTTTTTTGCAAACAAAGAATTTAATGTTAAGCGAATATCTTTTATATGGATACTCTGGCCATTTTTTTTAATCTTACATTTAATTTCGCTTATTTATACCGAAAATTTATCGAGCGGATGGTTCGATATAGAAGTAAAATTAAGTTTTTTAGTAATGCCATTGATTTTTATGGCTTGGAATTCGTCAGCTACAAAACCTATAGATTTTCAAAAGTTAAAATTTTACTACATTATCGTAGGGTTTATTATTTCTTTTTTGCTGTTAATCAGGGCTTTATATTTGTATGTTATAGATTCATCAGTTTCCCATTGGTATTACAACGATTTATCATATTTTTATCATCCAAGTTATCTGGCAATGTATGTAACTCTTGCCATTATTTTTGTTAATGAGCGACTGTTATTTCATAAGCAGAAAGCGTGGATGTGGATTATGCTAATTTATTTTCTTATTTTCCTATACTTTTTGTCGTCCAAAGCGGGTATTATTGCTACAGCTATAGTCTTAATTGTTTCCTGTATATACACTTTTGTTCGATTAAAAGAAGCAGCAAAATCAATTATTTTGTTGTTGTTAACAGTGTTATTTGTTTATGAAGGTATTTTCGGCAATTTTAGGTTTCAAGCTATAGATACTTCCATAAAAGTTGCAACTACCGATGTTAAAACATACGAAAGTAATGCTGTTCGCATATTAGTATGGAAAACAGGAGTTGATTTAATAAAACAGCATGTTTGCATGGGTGTTGGATGTGGAGATATAAAGGATGTGTTGCTTAGTGAATATAAGCAAAGAGGAATGGAAGGTGCTTACGAAAAAAAACTTAATCTTCATAACCAATACATGGAAACCTGGCTTTCGATAGGTTTATTGGGAGTTTTGTGGCTATTATTTTTGATTGCTTTTCCATTATGGCTTGCAATCAGAAAGCAGCAGTTTGCATGGTTGCTTTTTTTAATTGTTGTGGCTGTTAATTTCCTTACCGAAAGTATGTTGAATACGCAGGCCGGTGTGATATTTATAACCTATTTTTATTATTTCTTTTTGTTGAATGATATACGACAAGATTATGATACCGTTTTCGCCTCCAAGAATTGATGAAAAAATTATTGCAGAAGTTGTTGATACTTTGCGTTCGGGTTGGATAACCACAGGTCCAAAAACCAAGCTATTTGAAAAAAATATTACAGCGTATTGTGGTTGTCGGACAACGATAGCTGTAAACTCTGCTACTGCCGGGCTTGAAATGGTTTTGCGTTGGTTTGGTGTGGGCGAGGGCGACGAGGTTATCGTTCCTGCTTATACCTATTGTGCTACAGCCAATGTAGTTGTGCATTGCGGAGCAAAACCTGTTATGGTTGATGTTAACAAAGATGATTTTTGCATTAACTTATCAGCTGTAGAAAAGGCAATAACACCACGCACAAAAGTTATTATTCCTGTTGATATGGCTGGGTATCCGTGCGATTATGACCAGCTCAATGCCTTGGTGCAGCGTGCTGATATAAAAGCTATGTTTGCCGCTTCAACCGAACAACAGAAAAAGCTGGGACGTATTCTGATACTTGCCGATGCTGCTCACTCTATGGGTGCTTGGTACAAAAATAAACGTGCAGGAAGTCTTTGCGATGTTACTGTTTTTTCTTTTCATGCTATTAAAAATCTTACAACAGCCGAGGGTGGGGCTATTTCTATTAATCTGCCGGAATGTTTTGATGCAGAAGAATTGTACCGATATTTTAGTGTGATGGTTTTGCACGGACAAAGTAAAGATGCTCTGGCAAAACTACAAAAGGGTGCATGGCGATATGATGTAATAGATGCAGGTTACAAAGCTAATATGACCGATATTTTAGCTTCAATTGGTTTGGTCGAAATAAATAGGTACGACAATGATACACTGGTGAAAAGAAAACATATCTTCGATACGTATGCAAATGCCTTTCAATTGTACGACTGGGCTGAATTGCCTGTTTATGAAAACCATGAAAAAAAATCATCCTATCATGTGTTTTTGCTTCGTATAAAAAATATCAATGAAAAACAACGTGATGAAATCATTCAAAGAATATTCGATAAAGACGTTTCGGTGAATGTGCATTTTCAACCTTTGCCACTATTAACTGCTTATAAAAACAGAGGGTACAACATTAACGATTATCCTGTTGCCTATGATAACTATGCTCGTGAAATATCATTGCCCGTTTTTTATGATTTAACCGATGAAATGATTGATACAGTTATAAAAGCTGTTGTGGAATCTGTTAACGAGGTTCTTTATGCTTAAACGTTTGTTCGATATTATTGTTTCTGTAATGTTAATAGTTCTGTTAATACCAATATTCTTACTGATAAGTATCATCATTATCTTCAATAGTAAGGGAGGAGCAATATTTAGTCAGCAGCGTGTAGGTAAAAATGGCAAACTTTTTACTCTTTATAAATTTCGTACAATGGTTATCAATCAGCAAAATAAATCTTTACTTACCGTAGGTGAAGACAATCGAATAACAACAATTGGCAAATGGCTTAGAAAAACAAAAATGGATGAATTGCCTCAGCTTTTTAATATTCTGAAAGGTGATATGAGTTTTGTTGGTCCTCGTCCTGAAGTACCAAAATATGTTGAATATTATACAGATGAACAACGCAAAGTATTATCAGTAAAACCTGGATTGACCGACATTGCTTCACTTGTCTATATTAATGAATCGGAAGAACTGGCTCGTGCCGGAAATCCCGAAGAATATTACATCCGGCATATTTTACCCAAAAAACTTAATCTTTCGTTGCAATATATCGAAAAGCAAAATTTTGTCACCGATTTAGTTATTATCTTTAAAACTGTTTTGAAAATTTTAAAAACGAACCGATAAAATTAAGAACTATGCCTATAGAAATTGTTTTCAACCCGATTGAACGTTATACCATTGAGCATGTACTTTTTGATTATAATGGTACACTTGCCATTGATGGAAAGTTAATTCCTGAAGCAGTTGCTTTGCTTAAGTTATTGGCCGAAAAAGTTTCTGTACATGTTATTACTGCCGATACATTTAAAATGGCCGAACAGGAACTGAAAAATTTACCTGTAAAGCTTACCATTATAAAATCAGGGCAAGAAAAGCAACAAAAATTATTTTATCTGGAAAATCTTGGAAGGGAAAAGTGTATTGCCATTGGCAACGGGAGCAATGATACGATGCTTTTGCAAAAAGCTGCCATTGGTATTGCTGTTATGCAACAGGAAGGAATTTCTGTAGAGGCTATGCAAGCCGCAAAAATTATATGCCCCAATATTGCAAGTGCAATAGAACTGTGTCTTAATCCTAAGCGTATTGTGGCAACATTACGAAAATAAAATGTATAGCAATGAATGAAGTATTAACTATAGAACACGTATCAAAATCTTATGGATCAAAGGTTGCCTTAAATGATGTTTCTTTTTCTGTTCATCAGGGAACGATTTTAGGCTTACTTGGTCCAAATGGTGCAGGAAAAACAACCTTAATTCGCATCATAAATCAGATTACTATTGCCGATAAAGGTAATGTGTTTCTGCACGGTAAAAAAATAACCACCGACGACGTAATTAGCTTTGGTTACTTGCCGGAAGAACGCGGATTGTACAAAAAAATGAAAGTAGGGGAGCAGGCATTGTATCTGGCTCAACTTAAAGGAATGTCTCGAAAAGAGGCTCTGAAGCAGCTGAAGCATTGGTTCGAAAAATTTGAAATTACCGCATGGTGGGATAAAAAGGTAGAAGAATTATCGAAAGGAATGCAGCAAAAAGTTCAGTTTATTATCGCGGTCCTGCATAAACCATCGGTATTGATTTTCGATGAACCTTTTTCTGGTTTTGACCCCATCAATGCTAATTTAATCAAGCAAGAATTATTGGAAATGAAGAAAAACGGCACTACCATTATGCTTTCTACACACAACATGGCATCAGTTGAAGAATTGTGCGATGAAATTGTACTTATTAACGACTCTCAAAATGTGTTAAACGGTAGAGTTATCGAAATAAAGCAACAGTATAAGGAAAACTTATACGAAATTATGTTTAAAGGCTTTATAAATCATATAGAGCTTGCTCATCGCTATCAGTACGAAATATTAGAACACAAAGAGGAGAATGGTTTTCACATTGTAAGGTTAAAGTTATTAGATACCTCAATCAACACCAATACTCTACTTGAAGCATTATTGCCAATAGGACAGATTGTATCTTTTAAAGAGCTGTTGCCTTCGATGGACGAAATATTTATAAAAGTTGTTCAACAAACTAATAATCAGTAATATGAAAAAGATACGTATCATAATATTTAGAGAATATATAACTCGTGTTCGCAAAAAGTCGTTTATAATAATGACGCTATTAGGTCCAATTTTAATGGCTGCATTGTTTATTGTGCCTGTCTGGATTTCAACAATGGAAGATGATGAAGATAAGTTGATTGCAGTTGTTGATAGCTCTATGTTATTCAGAGGTCTATTGCCCGAAACAGAAAAAATTCATTTTCTTTATTTGACTAATATATCGCCCATGCAGGCCGAAAAGGATATAGCAAAGAATCATTACTATGCTGTTTTGTATATACCGCCAACTGTTTTAAGCACACCTATAGTTACGCTATCTTCGCCTAAGCAGCCAAGCTTGCACGTTCGCATGCATATCATAAGTTCTTTAAAAAGTCAAATAGAAAGTTTTAAACTGATAAAAAAAGACATTGACCCTGAGGTTATTCAATCTGTGAAGACAGATGTAAAGGTTGGTGTGGTGAAGCTAAACGACGATGGTACCCGTGAAGTTAAATCAACCGATATGCAGATGATTCTTGGTTTTTTAGGCGGCTTTTTAATTTATATTTTTATTTTCATGTATGGTGCTCAGGTAATGAGAGGTGTAATAGAAGAAAAAACCAATCGCATAGTAGAAGTTATAGTTTCTTCGGTAAAGCCGTTTCAGCTGATGATGGGAAAAATCATAGGAATAGCTTTGGTAGGTTTAACGCAGTTTGTTTTATGGACCATTCTTACTTTTTCAATTATTACCATTGCTTCTTCTTTGATGCTTAAAGATAAAAATCTTTTGCAGGAGCAGTTTCAGGTTGCCAATATCATGCAACCACAACACGCTACTCAGCTAAAGGTTGATACCAATAGTGATAACATGAGCGAAATAGCAGCCATATTTGAATCCATTAAGCTCATTGATTTCGGTGTGATGATTGGCTCATTCCTTTTTTACTTTATTTTTGGTTATTTGATGTATGCTGCATTGTTTGCTGCTATTGGCGGTGCTGTTGACAACGAAGCCGATACACAACAATTTATGCTGCCGGTTACCATTCCGCTTATTTTATCTATTGTGCTTATTTCCAATATTACCATGAATCCCGAAGGACCGATTGCTTTCTGGTTTTCGATGATCCCATTAACCAGCCCTGTAGTAATGATGATGAGAATACCTTTTGGTGTGCCCTGGATACAGATTACTATTTCAGCAATTTTGCTTATCGGAACTTTTATCTTTACTACATGGCTGGCTGGTAAAATATACAAAACAGGTATTTTGTTGTACGGTACTAAAGTAACGTACAAAGATTTATATAAGTGGATACGATATAAGAATTGATTATGAAAGCGGCTGTAATTGATCTGGGAACAAATACATTTAATTTATTAATTGCAGAAAAAAAGAATGGAAAATATTCAGAAATATACAGAGATAAACGCTCTGTAAAGTTAGGTAAAGGTGGATTAGCTCGAAACATGATTGCTCAGGATGCTTATCAGCGGGCAATAGATGCTGTAAAGGACTATTACAGCATTATACAAAATCATAAGGTTGAAAAAATTAAAGTGGTTGCTACCTCTGGCTTCAGAACAACCGAAAACGGACATCAATTAGCCAATGAAATAGAAGCTATTGTTAATTTTCCGGTTGAAATAATAGATGGAAATAAAGAAGCCGAATTCATCTACTATGGAATAAGGGCAGCAGTACCACTTAATTCGCAATATGTTTTGATGATGGATATTGGCGGGGGAAGCAATGAACTCATTATTGGTAATAATCAGCAAATTGCATGGAAAAAGAGCTATAAATTAGGCATATCAAGATTAATAGAGCTATTCAAACCCAATGACCCGTTAACACCAGATGATATTAAAAAGATTGTTGAACATATTAAGTTAGAAACAAATGATTTACCAGAGGTTTTAAAAGAATACCCGGTACAAACACTTGTTGGCTCATCCGGTTCTTTCGATTTATTAGCCAATATGCTTCATTTTAAAGAATATCAAAAACCTCTTGATACAACAAAAACTTATAATATATTGAATCTGTTTCAAACTATTCGTTTGCTCGATATGCTCATCATATCATCTTATGAACAACGAAAGGATATGCCTGGTATGGATATGACCCGAATAGAAATGATACCCATTGCTGCATTATTTATTAGAACTATTATGGAGTATTTTTCGTGTAAACAAGTGATACATTCTTCTTATGCTATTAAAGAAGGTGTCTGGATTAGAACGTTTTTGAAATAATAACTATTTCCTGCACAAAAATTTATATATTATTCTTCGCTAATTCATATTTATAGTTTATATTGGCATAATATTTGAAAGAACGGCTAAAAACTACGTTATATGGCTCGTTTTTTATCATTTGTCGCTGTTATCTTATTTGTCGTTAGTCTTTACGGTCAGGATAGAAAAATTGTTCAAAAAGAAGTTGTTAGTACCTTTGCTGTAAATCCTGCATCTTTGGTTAGCCTGAATAATTTTTATGGCGACGTAAATGTAGAGTTATGGCAGCGTAATGAAGTTGAAGTTAGAGTAGTTGTGGAGCTTTATTCTTCAAAACCTCAAAAGCTACAACAATACATGGAAGGATTTTTGATAGTTGAAAAGCATGATTCGCTCAGACATTCAATAACTTCTAGAATTGATAAAAAAATTGTTGATGAATCATTTTTATCCAAACGCTCTTCATATAAGATAGATTATTATGTAAAGGTCCCGGTTTATCTTAATTTAGAAATTAATAATGAACATGGAAACATTAATCTTCCAGAACTTTCTGGAAAAGTAACGATTAGTTTAAGTTATGGTACATTGCGAGCTTTAAATTTTACTTCATCCGACGATCAGCCTTTTCCACGAATATATCTGAGTCATGCAAGGGGAATTATTCAGGAAGCCAATGCTGTACAAATTTCATTACGACATTCCACACTTAAACTTAAGCAAGCCAATGTTTTAAAACTTACTTCTTCATTTTCCGACATTGATATAGAAAATGTATATGTTGCTAATTTAAAATCAAAACAGGACATCATTATTTTTAATGCCGTAAAAAAAATTACTGCTGATGTAAAGTTTTCTGAACTTAAATTGATGCAAGCAAAACAAATTGATTTAATAGCCACTTATGGTACTGTTTATTTGAAAAGATTATCTTCCGATTTTTCTGATGGTCGGATAGAAGCAACCTATGCAGATGTGAAAATTGGTATAGATATGGAATCATGTATTAAAATTAATTCTCTGGTAAGATATGGCGAACTTATACTTCCTAAACGTTCAAATGTTGATAATGAAATCAGTCTTACAGAAAAAAGAACAACGGGAACCATTGGTTGTGTAACTGGTGCAACATCAAGTTTAGATATTCGAGCAGAATTTTGCGATGTAGCATTTTTTGAATAAAAAAATCGTTACTTTTGCGGCAGCATTAAATTTAAACTTTATGAAAGCAAAATGGTTTATTCTTTTAGTGTTGCTTCTGGGACCTTTAGCAACGTTTGCTTCGGGCGGTGGCGTATGTCATGATTGTCCGGCAATTTTTGGAATTCGTTTAGAATTCATCTTCTTTGGTTTAACTTTGTTGGGAGTGGCGTTATTTCATCACCACACATTAAAAGTAGCCTTAACGGGATTGATTGTGATTTTTACATACAAATTATTGGCAGACCCGACTTTTCACGTTTTAGATCATTTTTTTGGTCACACCGATTTATTAACACAAATTGTTGACAAGCACTCAAGAGAAGGTGAATGGACCATTTTGTTGAATCTTTTTGGTTTGTTAGTAGGATTTGCAATTCTGGCAAATCATTTTGAAGAATCAGGAGTTCCTCAATGGCTACCCAAATTTCTACCCGATGACTGGAAAGGACCTTTTGTGTTGTTGGCAATGGTTTTTGTTATGTCGTCGTTTCTCGATAACATTGCTGCTGCAATGATCGGTGGAACTATTGCACTGGTTGTATTTAATAAGAGGGTGCATATAGGATATCTGGCGGCTATTGTGGCATCGAGTAATGCAGGCGGATCTGGTTCTGTTGTGGGCGATACCACCACCACCATGATGTGGATAGATGGAGTTAGTGCATTCAATGTATTACATGCTTATGTGGCAGCTGTTGTTGCCTTCTTTGTTATTGCTATTCCTGCTTCATTTTTGCAGGATAAATACCAAAGAATTCAAAAAGATCCGCAGGAGAGTTTAAAAATAGATTATGGTCGTTTAATGATCGTAGTTCTCATTTTAGTGGGGACTATTGCAACAAATGTGTTATTCGATTTTCCGGCACTTGGTGTTTGGATTGCTATAGTAATTGGTGCTCTTATCAGAAAAACTCACTGGAATGTTGCTAAGGAAGCTGTAGGTGGATCTGTTTTCCTTCTTTCGCTGGTTACCTGTGCTTCAATGATGCCTGTTCATGAATTGCCCGATGCTTCGTGGCAAACTGCATTTGGTTTAGGTTTCCTGTCATCGGTATTCGATAATATTCCATTAACTAAATTAGCTCTCGATCAGGGGTGCTACGATTGGGGCATGTTGGCTTATACAGTTGGTTATGGTGGATCTATGATATGGTTCGGTTCATCTGCCGGTGTTGCTATTTCGAACATATTTAAAGAAACTAAATCTGTGGTTAAATGGGTAAAATCGGGATGGTTTGTTATTGTTGCTTATGTGATAGGATTCTTTGCCTTGTATTTAACAATGGGTTGGGAACCAGATAGCAATCGCGAAGTAAAATATCCGGAGGATTGTGTATGTGTTGATTGTCCTAAAGAAGATGCGAATGTTTTGCCAGAAAATACCACTACCTTACTTCAGGCTGGCGAAAGTAAATCGGAATAACGAACTGTATATAAAAAGAAAAAATAAGGGAGGCGAAGAGCTTCCCTTTGTTATTTCCACAACAAAGAACTGTCGCCGTAGCTTAAAAAACGAAAATTATGTTGAAGAGCATATTGATACACTTGTTTCCAGTCGTCTCCGATAAAGGCGGCTACCAATGCTAATAAACTGCTTTTAGGCTGGTGAAAATTTGTTATGAGACCCTGTACCATTTGTATTGGATAGCCAGGAGATATCATAAGCTGAGTTTTAACTTCTAACTTTTCTAATTCATTTTGATACATAAATTGCAATAGATTGTTTAAAATGTGCGGAACTTCAATATTTTTGGCATTGTTATAACCGCTCCATTGATCTATGAAGTCGGGCAAGTGATTATGAATGCTTATAAATTGGGCTAATTGAAATATACTTTCTAAGGACCGAAGTGATGTCGTTCCAACAGCAATGATATGGGGAAAATGTTCGATGATGGCTTCTATCAACGACGTAGTAAAGACAAAAGTTTCTGTATGTAAAGTATGTTCGTGCAAATAAGTTGTAGTAATTGGTTTAAAAGTACCTGCACCAACGTGTAAAGTAAGAAATGCCGTATGTATATTTTTTTTCTTAAATCCGTCAAATTCTTGCTCTGTAAAATGCAACGAAGCAGTAGGAGCAGCCACACTACCCATTATTTTAGAAAAGATTGTTTGATATCGTTCTATGTCAATTGCTTCTGTTTCTCTTTTTAAATAGGGTGGTATGGGCAGGTTTCCTGTTTGTTCAATAATTTTCTGAAAAGAAATTGAATTGTTCCATGTAAATTCAATGATGTATGCATCATGAATTTTTTCGATCATGGACGCTTCAATTGTTATTTCTTTATCATCAATCAGTATTTTATTCTGTAATTTGAGTCCATCTTTCCACTTTTTTGCATTTCCTACAAAACATTTCCATTGGCAAGTATGAGTGGTATTGAAAATCTGGTCGTAATTGGATGGTTGGTAAGGTTCTAAAAGAAAAATTTCCAGCAAAGCACCTGTTTCTTTTTTAAAAAACCATCGTGCAGGAATTACTTTAGCGTTGTTGAATACAAGTAAGTAGCCTTCGGGAATTTCGTTTGTTATGCTGCTAAATGTTTTGTGGTAGATGCTTTTGTTTTTATATATCAAGAGCTTCGATTGATTACGAATGGGTAGGGGATATCTGGCAATGGCAGTCTCGGGAAGGGAGTAATCAAATTCTCTGGTTTGAATTGGATGAATTGACATTTTTTGTTGCAAAAATATGTAACTTTACTCAAAAATTTACTATGAAAATACAGGTTGGAGATAAGGTACGTTTTTTAGATGAGCCCGGCGAAGGAAAAGTTACCCGTATCATCAACGACATGGCGTATGTTCTAATAGAAGATGGATTTGAAATTCCAACAAAAATCAATCAGTTGGTAGTAATTGAAAAAGCATCACAAATGAATGTTTTGGCAGATATTATCAGAGATGATGGATTAAAAAATTATAATTACGCAGACAGAGAAGATTTATATGATACAGCAAATGTTTTCGATTCCATTGAAACCAAGATAGATACCGACAATTTATCGCAAGATATTTACCTTGCATTTGTTCCTCCTGATAAAGGTGAAATTAATCTATTAACTCTATATCTTATAAACGATATAGACTCTTATTTTACGTTTACTTGTTTTAAAAAAGAAGGGCAAGTTTATTCATTCTTAGGAAATGGAAGCCTTGAGCCAAATACAAAGATAGAACTATCCGATTTTACCAAGGAAACATTTGCTCTGGTTGATAAAATTATTGTGCAGGGAATATTATTCAAAGAACAAAGTCACGAAAAAGGAAAACTGATAGAAAAGGAACTTAAACTGCCCATACTGTACCTGCTCAATCAGCAGTACTATAAAGAAACAGATTTTTTTGATGAACCTGCATTTTTATTATCAGTATTAAAATCAGAAAAAAATCTTGAAAAGCAAATAAAGGAAAAGCTATCGGCAGATAGAATCGAGATGGAAACTTCTATGGCAGCCAAAGAAGAAAAACCAAAGGACATGAGCCTGGTTGAGGTAGATTTGCATATAGAAGCCCTTCTTGATGATTATGCTTCGTTAACAGCCGGTGAAATGCTGCACATTCAAATAGAACACTTTCGGAAGAAACTCGAGGAATGTATCTTAAACACATCGGTTAAAAAAGTTGTTTTTATTCATGGTGTAGGAAATGGCACTTTAAAGCTCGAAATACGCCGTATTCTGAGTCGTGAATATGGCCATTATGATTATCAGGATGCTTCTTTTCAAGAATATGGCTACGGTGCAACGATGGTTATTTTAAGAAGATAATTTATACAATATTAATATTTTTTTCGTTTTTGCTTTTAAATATTTCAATTATGAGAATAAATTTTTTTCTAAATATTCTTATTTTATTTGGCAAACATGGTAAATGCTCTGGATGCATCTGCAAACCATACTTTTTCAATAACTTTTGACCCTATTCGCTGGCTGCAGAAAACTTTTTCTATACGATACGATAGGCTTGTAGGAAATTATGGAATGATGGGCATTGAGTTGTACGGAACTTATGATTCAAAAAGTAACTGTTACACCGATGTGGTTTATGATATGTCAGATCTTTATTCAAACTATTATTATGAAGCGCCTTCTACTATTATGGGCGGAGTTGCAAAAGGAGAAATCAGATATTTTTTTAATAATGAAGTACAAAAAAGTTTTAGTGGTATATATTTTTCCTTTTTCTTTTTATTTAGGATAATTACCATTGAATCAATCCGTTAATCAATTGTTTATCATTATATAAATGGATATACTTATCCAGAGAAAAATTACGAAACAGTTAAAAGAAACTTAAATGTTTTTTTTTCGGGTACTATGTTTGGTTATAATAAAAATAGATAAGTTTTAAGTACTAAACGTATATTTAGGCAGTGGAATGCGGTTCGCGATATTTGGACGCGATAAGGAGAAATCAAAGCATAAATCATTTGGTACTCTCGAATATTCAGGTATAACCCCTACACTAGGACTAAATATAGGTTTTGCAAAATAATTAATCAAATTTTACCACGGGAGCTTTGTTAGCATCTTCCTGCGCTTTGAAATAAGCTTTTGCTTCAAAATTAAAAAGGCTTGCAAAAATATTTCGGGGGAATTTTCGGATAGCCGTATTGTAATCGCGGGCCACTTCGTTGTATTTGTTGCGTTCTGCTGCAATATTGGTCTCTATTTGTTGTAATTGACCCTGAAGCATAATAAAGTTCTGGTTTGCTTTAAGGTCGGGATAATTTTCTACAACTACTAATAAACGAGCCAAAGTCGAACTTAAATTTTGCTGAGCTTCTTCAAAGGCTTTTAAAGAGTTTTCATCCAATTTTTCGGGTGATATGGAGATAGAAGTAGCTTTTGCCCTTGCTTCTACAACTTCGGTTAACGTTTTATTTTCATGAGTCGCATAGCCCTTTACCGTTGCTACCAGATTATTTACAAGATCAGCTCGCTGTTGATATAGATTTTCTACCTGCGCCCACTGAGCATTAACCTTTTCTTCGCGGGTTACAAGCCCATTGTAATAAGAATACGACATAATTAATAAAATAATGAGGATTAATCCAATTATACCTCCAATAATAAATGCACCTAAACATCCAGTGCCTTTAGTTTTTAAATTTTTGTCGTACTTCGATTGTTGATTATTTTCCATAAAAAATGATTATTTTTGCCAGTACAAAAATAAGTTATATTATGGAAACAACAAAATTAGTTTTAGAAGCAATGCAAAAAGCAGGTAAACCCTTAAAATCAGGAGAAATTGCCGAATTAGCAGGTGTTGACAAAAAAGAAGCTGAAAAAGCAATCAAACAACTAGTTGCAGAAGCCAAAGTTCACTCTCCCAAGCGCTGTTATTACGAGGTGAAAAAATAATATTGGTGTATCGCATTTCTTTCGTTTTTTATAACCTGGCTGCAATTATTTCTCTGCGGTTCTCTGTGCTTTCAGTTGTTAATGGTTGTTTTGCCTGTCTAAACAAGGTTACCGTATAAATCGCTGAGTTATTGAACATTTTTAGCCATCATGATTTATTTGAGCAGAGATGTATTTGTAATTTTTCACAGTTATTCTTTAAAATTTTTATTTTGAATTGATATTTTTGTCTTAAAACATGTTTTTTGCTTTTTTAATCAATAAAACTTTACTATACCTTTGCGAAAATTTTGAATACAATGATTAAGCGTATTTTATTAATTGGAGCAACTGGTCAGATAGGGAGTGAATTGACAGGTGCCTTAAGGAGAATATATGGCAACGAGAATGTAATTGCAGCAGGGATAGAAGAGCCTTGTGAAAAGCTCTTGCAATCTGGTGTTTATGAATATGTGAATGTTCTGGATGCCCCCAGGATTGCGGAAGTAGTAAAAAAATACAATATTGATGCAATCATCAATATGGCAGCCATTTTGTCTGCCGTTGGCGAGCAAAAACCAATGCTAGCCTGGAATGTGAACATGAATGGTTTGATTAACGTATTGGAAGTTTCCAGAGAGCTTGGTGTGAAACGTGTGTTAAATCCGAGTTCCATTGCAGCTTTTGGACCTTCTACACCCAAAGACAATACACCCCAGGAAACCATCCTAAGACCCACCTCCATGTATGGTATAACTAAAGTTGCAGGCGAATTATTGGCCGATTATTATGTGTTGAAATATGGCCTGGATGTTAGAGGTTTACGATATCCAGGTATTATTAGTAACGAAACTCTGCCCGGTGGCGGCACAACAGATTATGCCGTGGCTATATTTTACGATGCTATAAAGCACGGATCGTATAAATGTTTTTTAAAGGAAGACACCATGCTACCGATGATGTACATGCCCGATTGCCTCAAAGCAACCATTGATTTGTTTCAGGCCGATTTCAATAAATTAAAACATCATAACGACTTTAATGTTGCTGCTTTTAGTTTTACACCAAAGATGCTGGCAGACAATATAAAGAAATATATGCCCGAGTTTACCATTACCTACGAACCCGACTACAGACAGGCGATTGCCGACTCATGGCCAAGAAGCATTGACGATAGTTGTGCTCGCGAAGAATGGGGATGGCAGCCATCGTTTACCATGGACGATATGGTGAAGGATATGCTTACCGTATTGAAGTCGAAACACGAAAAAGGACTGTTTTAACACCTTTTTAGATTGTACTTCCAAACATTTGCACTACCTTTGAAAAAACATTTGCAATGTCTATTGTAGTTCAGGAAGTTACCAAATTGTTTGGTTCGCAAAAAGCACTGGATAATGTATCCTTTACTGTTAAGAAAGGCGAAATCTTTGGCTTTTTAGGACCTAATGGTGCAGGAAAAACAACCATGATGAAAATAATCATGGGAGTTATTCCACCCACAGAAGGTAATGTGTTGGTTAACGAAAAAGATATCTTAACGAACGAAATAGAAATAAAAAAACAAATCGGTTACCTGGCCGAGAATAATCCTTTGTACTACGATATGTATGTTCGCGAGTATCTTTCTTTTGTTGCATCAATGTATCACATTAAAAATAAAAAACAAAGGATAGACGAAATTATAGAACAGACAGGATTAACCGACGAACAACATAAATTGATAGGCTCCTTATCGAAGGGATATAAACAAAGGGTAGGGATAGCACAGGCTCTTATTCACAATCCTTCTGTGCTGATTCTGGATGAACCAACCAGTGGACTTGACCCTAATCAGATTATTGAAATTCGCAATTTGATAGCACAGGTTGGTAAAGATAAAACGGTTTTGCTTTCTACTCACCTTATGCAGGAAGTAGAAGCTATTTGCGATAGAGTGATAATTATTAATAAAGGAAAAATAGTAGCAGATAAGAAAAAAGATTTGCTGCAGAAAGAATTTACCAATAAAGAAAAGCAAATTATTTTTGTCGAATTTGATAAAGGAATTGCTATTGAAGAACTACAGGAAATAAGGGGCATTGCCAAAGTAAAATCAGTAAAAAAGATGCAGTACTTACTTGAAGCTGTATCTGACGAAGATATCAGACCAAAAATATTTCAATTTGCTGTAAAAAAAGGTTTAATGGTCTTATCTTTACAAAAGAAGGAAAAGAGTTTAGAAGAAGTATTTCACGAATTAACAAAAGAAAGTTAATTTTTTTCGATTAAGTTTTTGTCGTTTAGAAAATTATTTCTACCTTTGCAGTCCAAATTTTTAACCAATAAATGAAGTATTTATGTTAAATCAGTACGAAACCGTTTTCATTATTACTCCCGTTTTATCTGATCCCCAGATGAAGGAAACGGTACAAAAATTTAAAAATTTAATTGTGGACAACGGCGGGGAAATTGTCCATGAAGAGGAATGGGGCTTAAGAAAATTGGCCTATCCAATTCAGAAAAAAACTACCGGTTTTTATGCATTGATTGAATTCAAAGCAAAGCCAGAGTTTATTGCAAAATTAGAAACCGAATATCGTCGCGATGAACGTATTATTCGCTTTCTTACAGTAAAACTCAACAAATATGCTATTGAATACAATCAAAAGAAACGCGAAAAAGGTGTAGTTCAAACCATTAAAGAATAGGAGGAAAGAATATGAGTCAGAACGATAGCGAAATCAGATTTTTGACACCACCGTCATTCGAAATCAAGAAGAAAAAATATTGCCGTTTCAAAAAGAACGGAATTAAATATATTGATTATAAAGATCCTAACTTCTTGAAAAAATTCTTAAACGAACAGGGTAAGATTTTACCTCGTCGTATTACAGGTACATCGTTGAAATATCAACGTCAATTAGCCACAGCCGTTAAACGTGCTCGTCATTTGGCCTTACTTCCATTTGTTACAGACTTATTAAAATAGGGAGGATAACGTATGGAAATTATATTAAAACAAGATTTTCCTGGCTTAGGACATAAAAATGACCTTGTAAAAGTACGTGATGGCTATGCACGTAATTATTTGATTCCTAAAGGTATTGCGATTATGGCTACCGAATCGGCAAAGAAAGTTTTGGCTGAAAACATGAAGCAACAAGCGCATAAGGAAGCTAAACTTCGCGAAGCTGCCGAAGCTAATGCTAAGAAATTGGCGAATATGGTTATTAAAGTGGGTGCTAAAACCAGTACTACTGGTAAAATTTTCGGCTCTGTAAATACTATTCAGTTGGCTGATGCACTCAATAAAGAAGGATTTCAGGTTGACAGAAGAAATATTACCATTTACGATGCCGACAACATTAAGCAAGTTGGAACTTATAAGGCAAAAGTTAAATTATACCGCGACATTGTTACAGATTTTACGTTTGAAGTTTTTTCCGAATAATCCTTTTTTTTGAACAGTTTTTTAAGAGGTCTGTTTTTGCAGACCTCTTTTTTTTATCACAAAATATAGCTTACTTTGTTTCTAAATAAGATTAGCTAATGAATATTTTAGCAATTATTCCTGCCCGCTATGCATCTACACGATTTCCGGGTAAGCCATTAATAGATATTGCTGGAAAATCAATGATTCAACGTGTTTATGAGCAAGCACTGAAAGCTTTTGAGCATGTTTACGTGGCAACTGATGATGATCGAATTCAACAACATGTTACATCTTTGGGATATCGGGTAGTGATGACAAGTAATTATCATAGAAGTGGTACTGATAGATGCAAAGAGGCACTGCAAATCATTGAAGCAATTGAACAAAAATCATTTGAAATCGTGGTTAATGTTCAAGGCGATGAACCATTTATTTTGCCTGAACAATTGAAACAAGTGCTCATTCCATTTGAAAACAAATCTACACATATTGCTACTTTGGTTAAAAAGATTGAAAGTTTTGACGAACTTTATGATCCTAATAAGCCAAAGGTTGTTATAAACAATAAAAATGAGGCAATTTATTTTAGCAGAAGCGTTATTCCCTATTTGAGAGGAGTTGAACCTCAAAAATGGCATAAGAATCATTGCTATTATAAACACATCGGTTTATATGCTTATCGTTCAGATATTTTAAATGAAATAACTTTATTGCCACAGAGCTCATTGGAACTTGCAGAATCATTAGAGCAATTGAGATGGATTGAAAATGGCTATAAAATTTCTGTTATTGAAACTACTTTTGAAACTCTATCAATTGACACTCCCGACGATTTGAAGAAAATAAAAGTATAGTGTTTAATTATTTCCGTTAACCATTATAATAGGCGATTTAAATACAATGCCTTGATTATTAATAAATTGAAGATAATAATTTCCGTTAGGTAAATTAGGGAAGATAAAAGATGAACCGTGTATTAAAATATGAGATATTTTTTTCCCTTCTGTGTTATAAATATAAGCTTCTTTTGCGTAGAAATTAATAAAGCAAAGTTCATTTTGCCTGATTGGATTTGGAAACAAGTGAGCTATTGGCTGAACAGGATTTTCAGGAATCTGATTTAAATGTTCGTAGTTCATATATTCAATTGAATTGCATTGAAGGGTATGAGGATTATATGAAGCAGTAAGCAAATTATTTCTTTTATTTTCCGACCAAACATGTACATTAAGGATAGTATCAGCCTGAGCAAAAATTTTGGTTATGGTAAAAGAACCATATTTAACTTCAATAGTGTCGTAATAGCGTGTATATTCTTTAACTGCTAAAGCATCACTAAATGTTCCGTAAGGAGTAATTAAAGTTCCGTATCCAGTAGCTTTTAAGTATTTAAAAGTGTAACGTTTATAAATGGTATCGTAATCGGTTGGTATAGCATTATATACAATCTCCCATGTTGATGAATGAAAGATAGAGTCTCCGTATGTAAATGGAACTTTCATTAACAATTCATTGGGCTGCACCAGGACATTAGTCATTCCAAAACCAAAATCACTTCTAAAACCTATGGTATAGAAACCATTAGTGTTGGAGCTGAACATCATGTGTCCGAAATTATTGGGGTATGGAGCACCGCCTCCTAAACCTCCATATAAAAAGCCTGGACCATAGGTGTATAAATTCGAATTAGGGAAATTTGAAGCGAAAGGTAATTGTGATGTTATGCCATATGAAGCATATTTAACACTGTCCGATTGTAAAGCAGCAAAGTTCCACACAGTATTGGTTTGATTGTAATCGAACGAAAGGGCAGGCAATTTGTCAATGATGTATGCAAAAGTATCGCCAGGTTGGGGAAGAGAACTTTGATGAATTACTGGCTGAGCAGGTAATTGCATGGTAAACAGGAACATGCTTATGTACATTATATCTTTTTCATAGTTTTTTTTTCAAAAGTACGTTCATTTTTTTTGTCAAACAAATTTTTCAAACAACAATTTTGAACGCAACAAAAGCACTGCTTAATTCAGTTGAATGCTGTAAAATGTCGTGTTTTTCTGTTACATACACAGCTTCTGTATAACTTATTTTTCCAAGTGGTGATAACAATCTGAGCCATTCAGCTTTTGTTTTCAGGCAAGCATCTTTAAATACAGAATTATGCTTTCTATCTTTAAAAAGCAAGGATTGTGGATTGAGTGTGCCGATTAGAATGGTTCCCTTTGAAGAAATAAGTCTTTTTATTTCATTAACGACACTGTTTACATTATTTACAAATTCGAGAGTTGCGATAGTAGCAATAAAATCGAAACTATTTGATTCAAACGGTAAATGCTCTGCATCAGCAAAAATAAATTCGGTATTGGGAATTGCTTTTAGTTGAGCAATGGTTAACATAGGCTGAGAGTTGTCTATTGCTATTATACTAAATCCTTTGTCGGAGAAAAATTTTGTCCAATGTCCGGTTCCACAGCCTATTTCGAGCATTGGGCAGGGTTTAATGTCAGAAATTAGCTGTTCGATTGCATATTTTTCAAGCTCATCTATAAGTTTTCCTGAGTTTGTTCGATAAAAACTGTCGTATTCGTTTGCAACAGCCTGGTTTTTAAAAATGTTCATAATATAGAATTAAAAAGGCTGCCTTTTTTATAGACAGCCTTCTGTTTTATGCTTGTATTTGTTATTCTTTAACTAATTTTTGAGTGAAGGTTGATTTGGAGTTGCTGTAACTAATAAAATACAGTCCTTTTGCCAAATGATTGATAGGAATGGTTTGTGTGCTTTGTAAAACAGGTGTTTCATAAACAGTTTTTCCGGTTACATCATTAATTTTTAATATTCCTTTGCCATCGGAATGTAGAACGATAAATTCGGTTGCAGGATTTGGGAAAATGCTAATGCTATTACCAGCAAGTTCGTTAATACCGCTAACAGATGACATCATAACTCGGGCAGTTTGAGTTACTTCTTTACTTGCTTCATGTTGAACAAAGGCAACAAATTCGCAGTTGTCTTTTACAAAGCCTGTCAAATCAATGTTAAATGTAAAGGTTTGAGTTGTATTCTGTGAAAAATCGAGCTGAGTTCCGGCAGCATCAGGATACATTTTGCGTAAAACATAGTCTACTTCTGTTTGATTTTCCCAGGTTTGAGGGATATTAGATTCTGTAAGTGCTGTGTGTAAAGTCAAACCACTGGTCAGGAATGGATACGTTTCTTCAACAGTAACAGTTGCTGTAAATGTGTTGAAGCCGGTAGCAGCAATACTGATATTTATATTTTGAAGCCCAGGAACAGGATAACGTTGGTTGTACATAGTAAGGTAGTATTGATAAAGACTTTGGGTAGCACTACCACCTTCCATTTTTAAAATACCATCTGCAAAAGCTGTGGGAAATGCTTCTACAGAATAGTAGCCTAGTCTTTGAGTTGCGTCAATAGTTTCATAATTATCTCCCGAATGATATTTAATAGCAACAGCATCTTTATGGTTAACTTCTATTAAGTCTCTGATTCCCATGGCAGCACCAGGGCAGTATTGGCACCATGTTCCTGTTCCCACTTCATATAAAACTAAATTTCTGGTAACACCACCGCTAACGGTAACAGTTGCAATGTTTGAGCTGTGAGAGTATCCATCAATTCCGTAACCTGCTCTAACTTGATAGTTGTATGTATTTGGCCAGGGACCTAAATCTGTATAAGTTGTATTGGAAGTTGTATTGTAAATAACCACGCCATTTCTTGATAATTTATAATTATTTGGAGCAGGTGTGGGAGCAGTCCAGCTAACATCAATGTCGGCTCCGTTAATGGTAGCAGTTAAATTAGTAGGAGCATTAGGTGCTGTAACTTGCTCGTACAACAAATCATCAACATAATATCCTTTTGTGCTTCCACCAGTATTTGGTGTAGGCGATTGAGAGCCATCCCATGCATAAAAGTTAATAGCATCGAGTTTTATCAGATTGTTCTGACCAAATGCACCTTTACTCCATTGATAACTAATTACTTCGTTGCCATCGAGTAAGAAAGTTGCATAATCGTCGTCTAAATCAACAATTAACATAATATCGTGCCAGGTATTTCTTGTAAATGTTGTACCAGCAGCTGTGGCGGCGCCAGCATCAACGTATATGGAGTCGTTGTAAATGTATGCCTGGAAGCCCCATTGGCTATTGCTACCCGCAAAGCTTTGGAGTAGGTTAAAATATCCAATATGACTGGAGGGAACAAACATTTTCCATGACAATTTGTAACGACCTGTAGTTTTTGAACCTGCCTTGAATACAAGGTCATTGCTTCCAGCTACATAAATTGATAATGGGCTACTCGATGCTTGTGCATTGGAAAATACAGCATCTTCGGCTCCGCCTGGTGCATTCGACCATGTTGTCCACCATGTGTTGCCTAATGTTTGTGCAACTTTAGCACCATTGGTATAACTGTCGAAATTTTCGTTGTACAATACCTGAGCTTGTGTATTCAGGTATCCAACTACTGAAAAAAGAACTAATAAATAAAGTTTTCTCATAGATAAATAATTTTTTAATTTAGACATTTTGCAAAAGTAATGAATATTGATATCAAAAAATATTATCTGTAAAGAAATAAGCTAAATTTTTTTCGATACGCTTGTGAATGTTATCGTTATCGTCTTTAATGAATTTTTGTCCGGTTATGTTTTCAAACAATTCAATATATCGATTGGAAACACTTTCTATAAAATCGTCGCTCATATCGGGTAATACCTGACCAGGTTGTCCCATAAAACCATGTTCCATAAGCCATTCACGAACAAACTCTTTTGAAAGTTGTTTGGGTGCAAGTCCTTTATTAAATCGTTCTTCGTAATCATCTGCATAAAAATATCTGGAAGAATCGGGGGTATGAATTTCATCTATTAAGTAAATTTTTCCATCCTTTTTGCCAAATTCGTATTTGGTATCAACCAGAATAAGATTTTGCTTGCGGGCAATTTCGGTTCCACGTTTAAAAAGTTCTATGGCATAATGTTCCAATTGTTCATAGTCTTCTTTCGAAACTAATCCTTGATTTATAATTTCATCTTTTGAAATATTCGTATCATGTCCGATTGTCGCTTTGGTTGTAGGTGTTATAATCGGTTCAGGAAATTTTTCGTGTTCGCGCATGCCTTCGGATATGGGGACACCACAGATGCTTCGTGCACCATTTTTATATTCACGCCAACTTGAGCCAGTTAAATAACCTCTCACAATCATTTCTATCGGGAATGGCACGCAATAATGTCCTACTGTTACATTTGGGTCGGGAGTAGCTAATTTCCAGTTTGGAACTATATCGGCTGTAGAATCCAAAAAAATATTTGCAATTTGATTTAATACCTGACCTTTGTAGGGAATTGGTTTAGGCAGGACAACATCAAACGCTGAAATGCGGTCGGTTACTACCATGACCATCAGTTCATTTTCAAGAAAATACACATCGCGTACTTTACCGCTGTACTTTTTCACCAGATTTTTAAAATTCAGATTTGTTTCAAAAAGAGCTTTCATAATTAATTGTTTTTATTGTTTTGTTGCCAATTTTCGTATGCTTTTACAATTTCTTTAACCAATTTATGTCGAACAATATCAGATTCATTAAATTCAAGAATAGCAATATTTTCAATAGTATTTAATATGGACAATGCGGTAATTAAACCTGATTGATTTTTATTGGGAAGGTCAATCTGGGTGATGTCGCCGGTGATAATGAATTTAGCATTTTTTCCCATTCTGGTTAAAAACATTTTTAATTGTAGAGTAGTAGCATTCTGAGCTTCATCAAGAATGACATAGGCGTGGTCGAGTGTTCTCCCTCTCATGTATGCAAGTGGTGCAATCTCAATGATTCCTTCTTCGATGTATTCTTCAATTTTTTTTCGGGGCATCATATCGAGTAAAGCATCGTAAAGAGGCTGTAAGTATGGATCAAGTTTATCTTTAAGGTTTCCGGGTAGGTATCCCAAATTTTCGCCTGCTTCAACTGCTGGTCGGCTTAAAATTATTCTGCGAACATCCTTGTTTTTTAATGCTTTAACGGCTAAGGCTATGGCGGTATATGTTTTGCCTGTTCCGGCAGGACCAATGGCAAATATTAAGTCGTTTTTTTCTGCCAGCTCAACTAATTTAATCTGATTCGGTGTAAAGGCTTTTATTGCTTTCCCTTTATCGTTATGAATAATGATTATTTCTTTTATTTGATTTGATGATTGAAACGAGTTTTCAAAAACCATATGAATGATTTGTTCGTTGATTTCTTTCTTGCTTTCAAATATTGATATTAGTTCTTTAATTTTTTTCTCTGCTTCACATAATTTTATTTCATCTTCGGCAAATATTTTTATGGTATTTCCTCGTGCATGAATGGTAACATCCGGCAGATATTGTTGGATTAAGTGTAAATGTTTATGCTTTGAACCAAAAAATACTACTGGTTTATCAGTCTCAATAAAAATTTGTTTTTCTATCATTAAGATATTCGTTATTTTTGAGACAAAGAAAATTAATTTTTTAACTTTGAAAAAGTGGCCTGCATAAGAAGTTATTAACAATGCAACAAGTTGTATTAATTAACGATTTTAGAGGCGATAGTTTATATAAATCTATTGTAGAGGGAATGATTTTGTCTCTGAAACCGGATATTAACATAACTCATATTGACTCTGTTTTTTATCATAGTATTTTTGAAGCCGCATTAATATTACGTTTTGCTGTATTAAATTTTTCTGAAAATACTATCTATATAGTAGGAGTATCTTCTGTATGTACCGAAGGGGATGGTTATTTATATGTATTAGTAAACAACCGACACTTGTTTTTACCTAATAATGGTATTTTAGGTTTGTTTAAAGACTTATTAAAAGAGTGCAAAATATATTTATTGCCTTATGAAACAACAACTTTTCCTGAAATAGATGTCTTTCTACCGGCTATTAAACAACTCATTGAAAATGGTCATCTGAATGAATACGAAAGTTTACCACTTTCAAAATTAAAGACATTAACTAATGTTATTCCTCATTTTCAGGAAAACTCTATTACCTGCTCAATTATTTATATAGACTCTTATGGCAATGTAATTACAAACTTGTCAAGAGAAGAATTTGAAAATCATACAAGAAACAGGCGTTTTGTGATATATCCGGGCACACGATTTGTGAAAATATATAAAATATCAGAAACCTATCTTGAGCCAGATAATCAAGAAGTGTTTGCAGTTTTTAATGCTTTAGGATTGCTCGAGCTTGGTATTAAAAACGGTTCTTTAAGCAGTTCGTATAGTTTATCTTTTTTGTCTAACATAACTATTGAAATTTATGATACTTAGAGTAGTGAAATTGAAAGTTGACCCTCGGAAAATGGAAGCTTTTCAGTTATTTATGGAAAATCTGCACGATGAAAAGCTTCGTTTAAATGGTTGCTTACATTTTGATTTCTTTAATGAACGTCAAAATCCAAATATTTTTTATTCGTACACAATATGGGAACATGAAAAATTTTTAAAGCAATACAAAAAAACAGACTTGTTTAAAGAAGTTGTTCAAACATTAAGAGAGTTGTGTATAGACGAACCACAAGCATGGACAATACAAAATGTATTTAATCAGCCGAGCAATGAAGACGAAAGCAACGAATGAATTTTTGAGATTAATAGAAATCATGGATAGGCTAAGAAACGAATGTCCGTGGGATAAAAAACAAACATTGGAAAGCCTTAGAAAGTTAACAATAGAAGAGTTGTACGAGTTAGTGGGGGCGATTGATGATGAAAACTATAAAGAAATAAAAGAAGAATTGGGCGATTTGATGCTTCATATTGTTTTTTATTCGAAAATAGCCGAAGAGAAGCAACAATTTACAATAGCCGAGGTATTAGAAACAATCAACGAAAAACTGATTGAGCGTCATCCACATGTATTTGGTAATGTTAACGTTAATGATGACGAAGAGGTGAAAAGGAACTGGGAAGATATTAAGCTAAAAAATGGAAAAAAACGTGTGTTAGACGGTGTTCCCAGAGGCTTACCCGCCATTGTAAAAGCATATCGTATACAGGAAAAAGCACGGGGCGTCGGATTTGATTGGGATTGTAGAGATCAGGTCTGGGATAAAGTGAAGGAAGAAATAAACGAATTGCAGCAGGTTGCTGTTTCATCGTCGTCAAAAGAAGAAATTGAGAAAGAATTAGGCGATGTTTTGTTTTCTTTAATTAATGCAGCTCGTTTATATGATTTAGATCCCGAAAGAGCACTTGAAAAGACTAATCAGAAATTCATCAAACGTTTTAATTACCTTGAAGAACAAACCATTTTAAAAGGAAAATCACTTCACGATATGACACTCGACGAAATGAATGAAATATGGGAAGAATCTAAAAAGTTTGACTAATATGAGATTCGTATTATTTTTTGTTTTTGTTAAAATTACTATTTTTAGCAGTTGTCAACTATCAACAACTATGATTAAACTTCCCGAGCCCTCCTATAATAGCAGTGTTAGCGTAGAAGAAGCATTAAGAAAAAGACGTTCTGTACGAAGTTATGCTTCTGATTCATTAACGATTACAGAAGTTTCGCAACTTTTGTGGTCAGCCTATGGTTGTACTCAAGGTAAAAAGAAAACCTGTCCGTCAGCTGGTGCAACGTACCCTCTTGAAATTTATCTTCTTTGTGGAAAAGTTAGAGACTTGAAAACAGGTTTGTATCAGTATGACCCATCATCTCATAGCATAAAACTGCTCAATGAAAAGGATTTGAGAGAAAAGCTTACAAAAGCCTCGTTGAACCAGGAATACATTGCAGAAGCTCCTATCAGTATTGTAATTGCTGCTGATTTTTCACGAACCACAAGGGCCTATGGCAATAGGGGGGAACGCTATGTTTATATGGAAGTAGGGCATTGCGGTCAAAACATTCATTTGCAGTGCGAATCGTTGAATCTCGGAACAGTTATTATTGGTGCTTTTGATGACGATGAGGTTAAGAAATTGCTGGGCATAAAAGAAAATCCGCTTTACATTATGCCTATTGGAAGAAAATAATGCTCATGACAAACTGGATGTATTATTTGCTGGATGTATTTTTTATCATTTTTCATACGCTTTTGATACTTTTTAATTTGTTCGGCTGGATTTGGAAAAGAACCCGAAAATGGAATTTCCTGACATTAAACCTTACAGCTTTTTCGTGGTTTATACTGGGAATATGGTATGGCTGGGGATATTGCTTTTGTACCGACTGGCACTGGCAAGTGCGTCAACATCTTGGTAAGCATATTACTGAACAATCGTATATAACATTTTTAATTCATCAGTTTTCAGATGTTTCTTTATCACAACAATTGGTAGATGCTGTAACATTAGTAGCATTTTTATTGGCGTATTGTATAAGTTTAGCTTATCGGATTAAAATTTTCAGATAATCGGTTAATTCTCTACCTTTGCATATTATGAAGAAGAAAATATTAAACATTGTAGGGGCAAGACCACAAATAATTAAAGCCGCAGCATTAAGCAGAGTTATAAAAGCAGATTTTTCCGATAAAATTGAAGATGTAATTGTGCATACAGGTCAACATTACGACTATAACATGTCGCAAATTTTTTTTGACGAATTAGAAATTCCTTATCCTCATATAAACATGAATGTTGGCAGTGCTTCTCATGCTTCACAAACTGCACAAATAATGCTTAAGGCAGAAGAAATTATTTCGTCTGAAAAGCCTGACGTGGTTGTTGTTTATGGCGATACAAACAGTACACTTGCTGTTTCTTTGGTTGCAGCCAAATTACATTACCCTTTGGCTCATATAGAAGCCGGATTGCGTTCATTCAACAAAAGGATGCCGGAAGAAATAAATCGAATAACCTGCGACCATGTTTCAACAATATTGTTTGCTCCGACTCAAACAGCTATGCAAAATCTTGCAAACGAAGGTTTTAACCTGCAACACAAAGCTCCATACTCCATTGACAATCCCCTGGTTGTGATGAGCGGAGATATTATGTTTGATAATGCTATTTATTTTTCAAACAAAGCGGTTAATCCAAAAGTTTTACTTGACTGTAAAAAGGACTTCTTGTTGGTAACTATTCATCGAGAATCAAATACTGATGACTTGAATAATTTGAAGCAAATAATGCATATTTTATTAGGATTAATTGAAGAACATAATGTAAGTATCATTTTTCCTGTTCATCCAAGAACAATTAAAAAACTCTCTAATGAATTGCCAGAATTGAAAACAACAATAGATAAGCAACCTGACTTTTATTTAATAGAACCAGTATCATATTTGGAAATGCTTGCTTTGCTTAAACAATGTAAACTTGTGTTGACAGACTCTGGTGGTTTGCAAAAGGAAGCATACTTTATGCAGAAGCCTTGTGTTATTTTGCGAACCGAAACAGAATGGACCGAAATTGTTGAACAAGGTGCAGGAAAAGTTACCGATATTGACCCAATAAAAGTTAGAACAGCCGTTCAGTATTTTTTGCTACATGCTGATAAAATTGCCTATTTGCCAGTATTTGGCAATGGAAGTGCAGCAAAATATATTTGCGAGATTCTAACTTCTTATGAATCAGTGTAAATTTATAAAATTTTGACGAATGAATCTTATCAGAAAGATAAAAAATAAAGTTAAAAAAGCGCAGCTTTTATTTGGAGGAGCAACAATTGCCAGGACAGCAGAAATATACAGCTCAATAGAAGTTCAAAATCCAAAAGGCTTTATATTGGGCGAGCATTCTGTTATTTATAAAAAAGTTACGATTTATAATGGACAACATGGTGTTTTTAGCATGAAAAATCGCTCACACGTTGCCCCTTATGGTTATTTTCTTATAGAAAATCAAAAGCTTGAAATAGGTAATGATGTTGCTATCGGACCTTTTTGTTCGTTCTTTTGCGTTTCCAATAGCACCAAAGGGAAAGAATTATTCAGAAAAAATTACAAAAAGGGCAATATTGTTATAGGAAATAATGTATTTATTGGAAGTCATTGTGTTATCTTGCCTAACACATTTATACATGATGATGTTGTAGTAGCAGCTAATTCTGTTGTATCTGGCGAATTACAATCGGGATATATTTATTCTGGAAGTCCTGCTATTCCTGTTAAAGAAATTGATTAATTATGCGTCATCTCAGTTTTGTTTGCAATTCGTTTAGGTTCAGTTATTGGTTTACCTTCTGGAAATATCTTTTTTTAACTACAAACAGACGGATAAGTATATTTAAACAATTGTTAGCAGATTTTTTTAAAGTACCGTATGAGCAAATATATTTATTTGCCGCTGGTAGAATGGGCTTATATACTGCACTGAAAGCAATGCAATTGTCCAATAAAGATGAGGTTGTTGTTTGTGGTTATACTTGTGTTGTGGTAACCAATGCTGTTAAATATACCGGTGCTTCAATAGTTTATGTAGATATTGACGAAAACACATTAAACATCAATTACGACAAACTTATTGCTGCCATTAATGAGCGAACAAAAGTTTTAATTATTCCACATAATTATGGAATTGTTGATGAAAGCATAGTAGTAATAAAAAAGCAATTCCCAGCCTTGATAGTTATTGAGGATGCTGCCCATACTTTTGGATCAGAAAACGTTCAGGGCATAAAGGCAGGTCTGTTGGGCGACGCTTCTTTTTTCAGTTTTGAGTATTCTAAGCCTATCACAACTGGCATGGGCGGTTGCTTAATTGTCAATAATCCATACTTAAAGGAGAAAGTAGATAAAATTTATCAGGAAATAGAATCTTTTCCTACTAAATTGGCATTAAAAATTTTAATTACTTTATGGCTACACTATGTTACAGAATTGCCTTTTATGTATCGATTTAAAGGTTTCTTTTTTGCAGTATTTAAAAAGTTAGGAATGCTTTTCAAAACATCCGATAAAGAATTGATGGGAGAAATTCCAGATTATTATCCTGCTCGTTTGCCATCAATATTAGCTATTTTTGGGATTTTACAGCTAAAAGATATTGATAAAATCAATAAAACCAAAAAGCAAATCGTAAAAGAATATGAAGCACTTTTTAAAAATATCGAAAAAATTAAATTGTATAATCACGAACGATATATTATGGTTCGTTTTCCAATATTATTCGATAGCAAAATTTCTGAAAAATCTGTAAATTTGATAAAACAACGATTAAAGCAAAAAAAGATATATGTTGGCGAGTGGTTTAATGATGTTGTTCATCCTAAAGGCAGCTTCAGATACGGTTATCAGAATGGTAGTTGTAGGATAGGTGAAGGTGTTACCATGCGTATTATTAATTTGCCCGTTAATGTTTCTAATAAGGTAAATAAACGTATTTTATACACAATAAAACAAATTATTGAGCAAGAGTTTCATGCAGAATAAAGAAACGATAGCAGGTCAGTCATTTTTAAAATCTATAGTTACCATTTTTACAGGTGGAGCAATAGCTCAGCTTATTCCAATATTAGTAGAGCCTGTTTTAACACGAATATATTCACCAGAGGAATTTGCTTTGTACGCACAGTTTGTTAGTTTTACTTCTTTGTTCATTATTGTTGCAACAGCTCGTTACGAATTAGCCATCATGCTTCCCAAGTCAGACAGAAAATCTGTGAACATCGTCGGACTATCTTTGATTATGTCAGTTGCTGTAGCTTTATTATCGTTTTTGGTTGTCTTATTGTTTCGTGTTCCTATTGCTCATTTATTTAATAATGAGGCTTTGAGCCTGTTTTTATGGTTAACACCCGTTTCTGTGTTGTTTGCTGGGCTTTATCAGATTTTAAATTATTGGTCGTTGCGTAATCAAAGATTTAGGTTGATTAGCCTTTCACGAATTGTTCAAACTGTTACAAATTCAGCAGGAAATGTAGTGTTTGGATTTATGAAATGGGGAAGCAAAGGGCTTATTCTATCGTTTTTATTTGGTCAGCTTACTTCTTTTCTAACCTTTTTAGGCAAGTTTGTTACTTCTGATAAACGGGCCATTAAGCTGATTAACAAAAAAGAAATGATAGAAATGGCTCATCAGTATTCAGATTTTCCTAAAATTAACAGCCTTCATGCTTTTACAGATATACTTCAACAAAGCCTCGTCATTTTTTTATTAAGCTACTTCTTTACTTCTGATGATGTTGGCTACTATTCTAGAACTTTTCGATTATTAATAGCCCCTATTGCTTTAATTGGTTCATCGGTAGGACAGGTTTTTTATCAGAGAGCCTCAAGCGATTATGCAAATGGCATAAATATCAGAGGTTTTGTATTGAAAAATCTTAGAATGATGGGGCTAATAGCACTGCCTTTTTTCGTTCTGGTGTTTATATTTGCTCCTCCTGTGTTTAAGTGGTTTTTAGGCAACGGCTGGGAACAGGCTGGCTATTTTGCCCGATATATTTCTCTTTGGTTAACAATGACTTTTTTGGTTAGCCCTTTGAGTTCTATTCCTTTGATTGTTAATAAGCAAAAACAAGCTTTTTTGTTTAGTCTTCTGGGCAATTCGCTAATTATAATATCGGTTTGGGCAGGTGGTTTCTTTTTTTCAAGTATTAAAATTAGCTTGCTTTTCGTTAGCTTTGCCATGTTTTTTTATTTTAGTACGTTAATTTACTGGTATGTAAAGATTTCCGGACATAAAAAATGAAAAGGATTTTAATAATAGGATTGCCATATTTTACCTCAAATGTTAAACAGAATATGTCAAAATTCGATCAATCAAATCATTACATCGTATTAAACACATATTACCGTATAATTGACAAAATCAAATTTTTACTTTTTTTACCATTTTGTCATACGGTTTATTCTATCAACGGAGTTATTGACCATAGTTTTGCTATCTCTTTTTCTCTATTCATGAAAAAGAAAGTTGTATTTCACTGGGTAGGAAGCGATGTTAAATCAGCAATCAACGCATATAAATCAGGAAAATACAAAAAGTCGTTTATTGATAAGCCTGTGCATTTAACCGATACTCCATGGTATGTTGATGAACTAAAAGAAATTGGAATTAATGCCATATTTCAACCTTTATTGATGATAGAAAAAAGAGAAGAAATTAAGCCATTCCCTACAGTTTTTTCAGTATTGACTTATATTCCACAGCACAATCAGGAATTTTATGGTATTTATCGTTTGAAAAACATAGCCGAGCAATTACCTGACGTAAGATTTGAAGTGCTTGGAACTGAAAAGCCAATTGTTTCAATGCCCAATAATGTTTTATTTCATGGATGGGTTGAATCGTCAATATCATATATTCAAAATTCAGTCGTTTGCCTTAGAGTACCTCAAAGCGACGGACTTTCGTTTTTTGTTTTAGAAGCCTATTCGCAAGCAAGATATGTTGTTTATAATCAAAGACTTGAACATGCAATCTATGTTCAAACTAATGATGATATTATTGACCGTATACAGGAGTTAAAAGAAAGCTTTGATAATGGCAGCTTAAAGCTTAATTCTAAAGCTTATGAATGGCTACAGCATGAATTTAATAAAGAAAAATATGTTAATTTAGTTGATTATCTTTGTAAATGAAAAAGCAGGTTATCATTATATCATCTTATTATCCGCCGATTATTTCTGTTGCCAGCAATCGAATAC
>FWWL01001726.1_pt1 | contig 49785 bp, 33 predicted proteins | sample 2228331 | NCBI WGS metagenome assembly FWWL01 (sample SAMEA103939775, study PRJEB20133) | metagenome | reverse complement strand
TCGTAGCTGCACCACAGAATGACGCTGATTCGGAGGAACAGACTTCCCGGAAACCGTCGGCGACTCTCGAGCCAGGACAAGCCGAAGCAGCAACGACGTCGGGCCAGGAGGCCGTTCCAACGCCTCCCACGCACCTCAAGTGGTCGCATCCGGAAGTCGAATTCCGGGGCATTTGGATTCCCATCCCCAAGAAGGACCGGGGCGTGTCAACGCAGACCTTGCGAAAGCAAATCGAGGCCTTCGCGAAAGCCAATTTCAACGCCGTCCTGCCGGTGACCTACGTGCGCGGCTATGCGAGCTATCCCGATTCCAAGTATCTGCCCCAACTGCCTGAGGTTCGCGGGCTCGACCCCTTAGGCTTCATCATTGAGGAAGCGCATCGCAACGGGCTGGAGGTGCACGCGTGGTTGGAGTTCGGATTCTATGCCTATCATACTCCAGACGCCACGAAAGACAAGTCAATGGGGCCTTGGCTCGATGCCCATCCGGAACTCCTTTCAGTGAATGCAGACGGCGAGCGTTACATTCACAATCCGGCGTGGGGAGACTTCTACTCGATGTGTCCGGCGAATCCTCGCTCGCACGAGTTTCTTGCCAATCTTGCTGTGGAGATCGTGGAGCGCTATCCCGTGGAGGGGATCAATCTTGACCGCATCCGTTTTGCTGGAGCCAAATTCTGCTACTGCGATTACTGCAAGGAACACTTCAAGAAGGACACAGGCAAGGAACTCGTGCCATTCGCTAAGGGCAGTGTATACGAGAAACTCTTCACCGAGTGGAAGCGTCGGCAGCTGGTGAGAGCCGTGCGGACAATTCGCGAGCGCGTGAAAGCTGTGAAGCCGAACGTGGCCCTGACCTCTTACGTGGTCCCACCCGATGAAAAGGACGACAAAGCGCAGCCCTGGGATCTGTGGGCGCGCGAACGCCTGCTCGACGGCATCGCCGTGAGCATGTACGGGCGACACATCTCAGAAAGCGCGCGAAAAGCAGTCACCATCCTGGATCGCGATAAAGACCTGCTCATCGCCGCAATCTCCTGCGACGTGCCGACTTATGTGGCCAACATTGAGAAGGCTCGCTCGTATGCGCCGATGGGGCAAATCACGTGGTACAGCGGTGAGGTCATGGACGACCTTGAGGCGCTCGCGCAAGGGCCATACGCCAAACCGGCACGTTCGCCCTTTGCACGTAATGCGGAGACGACATCATCGGTCAGCGTACCGTCACGGTAAGCGAGGTTTCTTCGGCTCCGTACCAACTGAGCAAGCCAACTCCCTCGGCTTCAAGCCCGAGGAGCAACGTAAAAACTCCGCCTTCCTGCGGAAGACGCACGGTGAGGGTCTGGGATGTTGCCTCGCCCGGAAAGACGTCGTGGGGAAGGGGAAAACGCTGGAGAGCGGCGCCCCATCCTTCGCTGATGTGTTTGCCCCCGAGCCAGTTCGCCACGATGGAAGTGCTCCCGATCGGGACGTGGGTGCGCCGGCCAAGACGCGCTACAGTGTTCCGGCTCAGCCAAATCGTGTTGCCGCGGTTGACGGCAAGTAAGCCGAGCGTCAGGTCCCGAGCCGCCGTTGTCTTTTCAGCCAAATGCGAACCTAGCTGCCAGAGGACGCGCGGCGCGTCGGGATAAGTGGTGTCGTAGCGAGCTCCTTCCGCGACGAGAGCCAACTCCTCGGCGGATAGCATGCCCGCGCGATTCAGAGCACGAAGAAGAAGGCGGGCGGCAAGATTGTGGCCGGCGGGCGAGAGGTGAGTGCCGTCGCTGGCGAGCAGAACATCGCTGGCCCGGCGGCGCACCTCCTGATCCAGATCGATGAGTTCCGCTCCTGTCTCAAAGGCAACGCGACGGAGAATATCATTGTAAAGCCCGCGCCAACGCCGCGAAGTTTCTGAACCACTTGTGGTCTCCTGAAAAGAAGCAAGGCGCGGCGCGGCGGCGCCTTCAACAGGCTGCGTCACAAGCACAGCTTTCGCGCCCAGTTGATGCGCCTTCTCGATGATGGCGCTGGCATTCGCCTCGAAGCGCGCTGGCGGGACCCGCACAGGGGAGTTGCTTTCCCGGTGAGTACCGAGAGGCCGCCCCAGAGTCAGCCAGCGCACGAGATGTGACCACCAGAAGTGCCGAAGCATCCATTGCGCTACAGGGGAAGGCGAGCCAAGGAAGAAGTCCTCAACGCCCCACGAGAGGGATGAATCAGCGAGTCCGACGCAAACAACCACAACGGCAGGGCGCATCTCTGGCCGTTGAGCAAGGAACCGGCGCACCTGCTCCGTGCTGTAGCCAGGCACAGCAGCATTGATCAAGCACAGCGGGCGTCGGACGCCCGAGTCCTGCAAAAGCCGAACAGCGACCTCTGGGAAAGTGCGATAAGCTACGCAAGGAAGACTGTCGCCCACGACAAGCACGAGCTCGGCTGACTTATCGGAGGGCGGAGAGACATTGTCGACTGCCAGAAACCCATCGCGCGTGACACGATGCCCAATGAGCCAGCTCCCAGGACGCAACCGCCAAAGCAGCCAAGGGTCGTAAGCAAAAGCGTCCGTTTCGAACTGGTCGTTGAGCTCGGCCACAGCCTCCTCGCAAACCCGCTGAGCCTCGGAAACGTCAAACGGAGGTGGCGCGAGCCGTGCCAGACGCACTGCAATTTCGGCAAAACATACAAGAGTGACTGCAATCGTCAGGATCGCCGGAACGTCAAGAAGCACTCTGACAGCAACTGGATAGCGGGCGCGGCGCAGTCGTCGCTGGATTTCGCGGGTCGGATCCTTCATCGCCGTCTCCGTTTGGCCACGTCCGCCGCTAATTTGGCAAGCCGAACTGCCATCCGCGTGTTCGTTTGCCAGAAACAGACGCAAAGCACATGATAAAATGACAATGATCTATACCCGAGGCAGCACGATTGCTCGGTGCGGATGTCTCTACGATGACGCTCTCCTCCACTGCCACATCCGCAAGAATCTGTGAGATGGCAGTGATGCATAGCGCGGGGCAGAACAGCCTTGGTAGTAGACGTTTGAGTGAGATGACGCCCGGGGGGACGGCGCGGGCAAAGGGGCAAGTGATGAAAAGGCTCGCTCGCTGGGCTATCGTTTTTCGGATCCCCAAGTTACGCAGCTGGGGAATGCTTCATCATTGCGCATGGACTCATCGAGAAGATCTTGCAAAAGCAGCGGGCTCCAGCGAGGCACGTAAACCATGAGCCAGAGCGACTCAACCAGCCGCGAAGCCGCCCATCAACGGACGAAGCCGAGTTTTCTTTGGTTAGCATGGAGATTTTTGACGATCGGAACCTACGGTTTTGGAGGCGGCTTTGCCATCATTGCTGTGATGGAGCGGGAATTCGTCACCCGCTACCGCAGCCTCTCTCCCCAAGAGTTTCTTCACGGCGTGAGTCTCGGCCAGTTTCTGGGCTCTTTTGCTGTCAACACCGCTTTTTTCATCGGCCACCGACTTCGAGGAGTTTGGGGAGGGCTTCTCGCCACCATCTCTTTTCTCGCGCCGTCGGTGATGGCAGTCATTCTTTTGGCCTGGCTGACTCATTCCGCGAAGGATCTCCCGACCATTCAAAATGGGTTAGCGGGGATCGCGCCCGTTGTGGTTGCCCTGATGGTGAGCGCTGCGACGTCCCTTGCCCAGTCGGCCTTGCATCATCGTTGGACGTGGGGATTGGCAGCGCTAGGCCTTGCGGGCACCCTGATGCGGATCTCCCTGCCACTGCTTCTTTTCATGGGCGCTTTACTGGGCTACGTCCTTGGTTTGAGCGCGCGGCGCTCAAAAGCTGCTCACCCAAGCGATCGTTCAGCTGAAAACCCACTGAGTGGCCAGGGAAGCAACCATCCACCGAATTGCGCTGCGATCCCCATCACCGTGGCAGCCCAGGCATCCTCAACAGTCATTACGGGCAAAGCTGCTCTTGCGGCAGGGACTTCGCTCGGCCTCGTGGGTGTCGCTTGGCTTTTCCTACGCATAGGGCTGATCTTCGTTGGTGGCGGCTACGTTCTGGTTCCGCTTCTCCAGCACGAGCTCGTGACTACGAGGCATCTTCTCTCTCCCCAGGAGTTTCTCGAGGGGCTGGCTATCAGCCAGCTCACCCCTGGCCCCATTGCGGTGCTAGCCACTTATGCCGGCTTCCGGCTGGCGGGCGCCTGGGGAGCTATCGTCGCGACGGCAGCTCTTTATACGCCAGCGACCCTTCTCATGGCAATCCTGTGCCGGGCCTATGAGAAGCTGCGTCGCCTCGATAAGGTGCGTGACGCCCTTGCAGGAACTGCGGCTGTGGTGGTTGGGATGATTTTCGGCAGCGCCCTTCAGCTTGCTCCTCACAGTGCGGTGACGTACGCACATCCGTGGGGAATTGCAACAGCGGGCGCGGCGTATCTTCTTTTGCGAAAAAGGTTGCATCCGGCAATCGTGCTCTTCGCTGGGTTTATGCTGGGAATTCTGATGCCAAACGCTTTCGCTTGAATATGGAACATCCGCAGGCCGTGACCAACAATTCAGCTCAGCTCAATAGGCGTTTGGCGACTGCCATTGCGCTCAATACGCTCACCGTTGTTGCTGAGGTCGTAGGAGGGCTTATTTCCGGAAGTCTTGCCCTCTTGAGCGACGCGCTTCATAACCTCAGCGATGTCGCCGCCTTGGCATTTGCTTTGGCCGCGCGCATCATTGCGCGGCGCCGCCCAAGCGGTCGCCACACTTTTGGTTTTCATCGCCTCGAGGTCATTGCCGCATTTGTCAACGGGGCGACATTGCTGGTCGTCTCCACGCTTGTCGTGCGCGCAGCCATTCTTCGCTTCTTCGAGCCACAAGGCGTGGATCAAAAACTCATGCTTCTGGTGGCCCTCATCGGCCTCGGTGCCAACCTGCTTTCGGTCGTCATGCTTCACCGCCACGATGCTCACGATCTCAACGTACGTGCTGCCTTCCTTCACCTGCTCCAGGATACGGCGTCGTCTGTGATTGTCGTAGTGGCTGCGGTTCTTGCCGACTGGCCCTTTGGACACTATCTCGATCCCATCGCCTCACTGGTTGTGATTTCGCTCATTTTTGTGGGGACGTTCAAACTTGTCCGGCGCGCCCTTCACATTCTCATGCAGGGCACGCCGCCGGGTCTCGCCATGGAGGAGTTGCGTCGCGACGTCATCAGGCGTTTTGGTCTTGGCGACATGCACCACATCCATGCGTGGGAGCTCGGAACTGGCTACCACGTGCTGACGGCCCATTTGGTGGCGGGCCCGGAGGGGCCGCTTGCCTTGCTCGAGCGAGTCCCAGAAATCCGGGAATATCTTCGGCGCAATTGGCACATTGAACACGCAACGCTCGAAGTTGAGCCGATGGTGTCGGCGCCCTGTTCGCTTGATATGGGTCCGGAGATTTAGTTGATCCGCTGCAGGCGACGGCTTTTTGCTGGCACCCTCCCCATACTGACTCAAGGGGGTGATTGTGAGTAGGCAGTCTCTTTGCCGAGAGAATGTGGCGGCGCCCATTTACGCCCCAAAAGCTTTTTAGCGCAACGAGCCGCCGTCGTGGAGGAAAGCGCTCCAACGCCCGTGACGCTGTGTGACGCGAATCGGCAAATCGAAAAGAGCCGTAAGGTTGCGCGATGTCAGCGTTTCGCGAATCGGGCCGGCTACCCATACGCGGCCCTCTCGCAGGAGAAGCGCGTGGGTGAAGATTTGCGTGATTTCTTCGACGTGATGAGTGGTGAGAATAAGTGTCGGCTGCTGAGGCTGAGCTGCAGCCAATCCAACGGTGTGCAGGACAAACTCGCGCCCCGCGAGATCGAGTCCAGCGCAAGGCTCGTCGAAAATGATGATGTCGGGCCGGCGCATGAGCGCTCGGGCAATGAGAATGCGTTGCCTCTCACCGGTACTCATCGCGGCGAATGGCTTTTCCAGCAATTCCTCGGTGTGAGTCTGGACAGCAACCTCCACGACGTGGCGCAATTCAGCAGTCGATGGCGGATCGAAGAGGTTGAGGTGAGATCGCGCACCCGTGATGAGCACTTCCGCGCCGCAGAGTTGGGGATGAATGAGCCGCTGAAGCGGGTCGCTCACGAACGCGATTCGACGACGAAGTCTCCCCAGATCGACCTGGCCGAAACGCTGGCGAAGAACACGGACCTCGCCCTCCGTTGGCCATTGGTAACCGCAAATGATGTTGAGAAGGGTCGTTTTCCCCGCGCCGTTCGGCCCGTAGACCACCCAATGCTGGCCGCGCCGAACCGTCCACGAGACATGTTCGAGGATGGTGTTGTGGTCGCGTTCAAAACTCACATCGCACAGCGCCAGGATTTCATCCTGGAGCGGTTTTTCAGTTTTTGTAGTTTTCGTCATCATCGCTACAGCTTGCCAATAAGTTCGGACTAAAATTAGGTTGGCGTCCCTTTTCAGTAAGACTTCGGTTTCGAGAACGACCTTTTTTGCTGTCTTGTTTCGGCGCAAGTATTCAATGATGCTCTCATTCATGAGAGCATTGACCACAAGAACACGACTCACAGTTGTTTTTCTGTTCGCGCTCTTGGCGACACACCTTACAGCGGATGCGTCTACCGCAGAAAGGCTGACGACAAGTTCGCAGTCAGTCGCCTTTGAAAAGCGAGCGTTTCCTGAGTACAAGATCGTGGTCGAATATCAGCGTGGCGATGAACGCTGGGTGGATGATGTGGCGTCGCGCACAGACGCTGCCCGCCGCGTTATCAATCGCCTCATGCCCGATGCTCTCCTGGCTGAACTTCGCATCGTCGTGGCACCCACCAAAAGAGACTTTCTTGCGCTTGCGGGTGGCTGGGCCGAGCACGCCTCTGCGGTGGCGCTACGTACTCGCGGCGCCCCTACAGTGATCATCAATGCTGAGGTTTTGCGCCAGGCGGGTCCGACTGCTCTCAGCCAAACGCTTGTTCATGAATTGGCCCACTGCTACCTTGGCCTCCGCGCCAAAGCCCCTTTCCCACGTTGGTTCGAAGAAGGTGTTGCGCGCATTGCCGCCGATGAAGTGACTTTTGAGGACTCGCTTGCCGTGGCACTTGCCGCAGTTTTCCGGCGAACCATCCCTTTGCGCGACCTCAGCCAGCACTTTCCGGCCGATCCTCAGCGCCAACGGCTGGCTTATCAGCAAAGCTCGTCGGTGGTGCGCTTGCTCATCGAGGAGCAAGGAGGAAGCCTAAGCAAACTGCTTGGCGCTTATCTTGGCGATGGCGGCGAACGACGGATTTCCGAGCTGTGGAATCCCCTTTTGGTTGATGCCTTGGACCTGCGCTGGCGCTCCACACTTCGCTCGTGGCGAAGCTTCTTTTTGTTCACTATGAGTTCTGGGCTTTTCTGGGGCAGTGTGGCGCTACTGACGATTCTGGCATGGGCCTTCAAGCGATGGCGCAACGCTCAACGCCGGCGGGAATGGGAAGAGGAGGAGAAAATCTTTACAGCGCTGGAGGAAGAGGAAAAAGAAGTGGGAACCGAGAACGAGGATTCGCAAGAGGAGGACGAGGAAGAGGGCCCTCGTCCTCCTTGGTACGGCTAGTTTGTCCTAGAGAGCATCCTCGCCGCGTTCGCCAGTGCGGATACGGTAAGCATCGATGACGTCCATGACGAAAATCTTCCCATCGCCGATATGGCCAGTGCGCGCGTTTTCCAGAATGCACTTCACAGCCTGATCGAGCAAGTGGTCTTCGAGTACGACCTCGATCATCACTTTGGGCAAGAAGTAGATATTGTACTCGACGCCGCGATAGATCTCCTTGTGGCCGCGCTGACGCCCGTAGCCTTTGACCTCGCTGACGGTCATGCCTTTGATACCCAGCTCATTGAGAGCATCGCGGACCTGATCGAGCCGATGGGGCTGAATGATACACTTGATCAACTTCATAAGCAACTCTCTCGCTTGTTAGTTTGTTGTCTTGATAATTTGCTATTCTCACGCAGAGTAAGCGCTTTCGCCATGCTGCGTGAGATCGAGGCCTGTGCGTTCGTCCTCATCGCTCACTCGCAATCCCACTGTCCAATCGACAAGCTTGAGGATCAAGAACGATACGACGAAGGTGTAGACCGCGGTGGCAATGATAGCAAGGATCTGCACCAGAAGAAGGCGCAGGCCGCCTCCGTGGAGGAGCCCGACATTACCCTCGATGGAGGGATTGATCCAGCTGTTGGCGAAGACTCCCGTAAGAAGGGCCCCGAGCGTACCGCCGACACCGTGGACCCCGAAGGCGTCGAGTGCATCGTCAATGCCGCGGCGAGCTCGCCACGTGACTGCCCAAGCGCACACAATGCCCGCAGCGCCCCCAATGACGAATGCCGCCAAAGGCCCGACGAATCCGGCGGCAGGCGTGATGGCCACGAGCCCCGCCACTGCGCCAGAGGCCGTCCCTAGCGCTGTCGGTTTCTCCTTCATGATCCAATCGTAGAACAACCAGGCTGCCGCCCCCCCTGCCGCTCCGCAATGCGTGGCGATGAGGGCCGAAACAGCCAGCGTTCCTGTTCCGAGGGCACTGCCAGCATTGAAGCCAAACCACCCAAACCAGAGAAGCCCTGCGCCCAGCAATGTGAAGACGAGGGAGTGAGGTAAGAGTGGCGTGCGCGGAAAACCTCGGCGCGGGCCGATCAAAATCGCCGCTAGAAGAGCCGTAAACCCACTCGTCATGTGAACGACTGTTCCGCCCGCAAAGTCCAGAGAACCAAGCGCTTTTAGCCAACCATGCTCGCTCCACACCCAATGCGCCACCGGATCGTAAACGAGGGTCGTCCAAAGCGCAATGAAGAGGAGGTAGGCTTTGAACTTCATGCGTTCAGCGAACGCCCCGGCAATAAGAGCCGGCGTAATGATGGCAAACATGCATTGATAGATCATGAAAAGGCGATGAGGAATGGTCGCGCTATAGGGCTCGTAAGGGGTGAGGCCAACGTTGCGACCGCCAACCCAGTTGAGCGAGCCGAGAAAACCGTAATCGCCAAACCGGATCGAGGAGGGGCCGAAAGCGAGCGAGTAACCAAACAGATACCATTGGAGCGAAACCACGGCCAGGGCAGCAAAACAGTGCATAGCCACGGACAGCACGTTCTTAGCGCGTACAAGTCCGCCGTAGAAGAGAGCTAGGGCTGGCGTCATGAGCATGACAAGGGCCGTGCTCACGAGAAGAAAAGTCGTATCCGCTGCATTGACGGAGTCCGAACCCAAGTGAGTGTTGGAATGGGCCACGCACCCGCTCAGGCAGAGCGCGGCCACCACTAAAACCAGTGAGGGCAAGGTCGACCGCCCAAGGTGCTTTCGCCCATGATGAGTTTCGACCATAAGAATTCTCCTTATTTGAGAGGCGTTGCCGCGTTTTCCGATTCTGATGTGGCAAGACTTGGGCCACGCGCGCTCAGCGCCATTCGAAGCTATTTTCCACGGTTACGGACTCGCCAATCGCTCTTCGTGAATCACTGGAAGGTTCTTTTTGTGCAGACCAAAGAAAGAAAAGAACCGGCGGAGGCATCCACCACGTGGGTCTCCGCCGGCGAGTGATCGCGCTAAACAGTGACTCAGTCAGGTACGAGATCGTAGGTCCGGATCTCGACACGGTCGACAGTAAAGTTTCCTGCCTCGAGAGCATTGTACGGTGGTGGGCTGAGGGTGTCGAGAAGATCAAACCCCACCCGCAAGTCACGGCGCGAAGCTGCATTGACCCCGGGGCCGGGCTCCGCGCTGATATAAGGCATGCGAGCCGCGAGATCGCCCGAAGCATCTGGTCGGATGTCGAGACTCATGGGCGTGTGGAAGAGAAGTGTGTACCATCCCCCATTTTCACTTGCTATCTTGTCGGGGTTTGCGCAGCCGACACCCGGGAGAGCCTGACGTGCAATAAGGTTATTGACAGAGCCCGCGGAGAAGGCCCCGCCGATTTCAAACTTCTGCGACCAGCCATAGCGGATTGTGCGAGCCCGAAGCCGCAGCTGGGGGTTGCTGTTCGACGGCGTTGTCGACGTCACGTGAAAGCGGATCTTATACTGTTTGCCGGGCTCAACGCGCAGTCGATCCGCTAAGTTCGCGTCGGTGCCAAAGTCAATGGCCGCCACCGCGATTCGCGTGCCATCGCGCGTATTGTCAAACGTCTCCGAACTCACCGTGACGCCGAAATTACCCTCAGCGTAAGTCGGCCCATAGGCAGAGTCGCGCGTGCCGTAGTCGCCTTCCGTGTTTGAAGTGAAGAGGATGCTGTAGAGGTCTTTGACGGCTGCTGGCTGAGTGGAGGCAAGGCCGCCAGCATCGCTGGCCGTTGGGGCCAAGAGCTTCGCGGGTGGAACAGAATCGGGAATGACACTCGCCGGATAGGTGCCTACGACGAGCTCTGTCAGAGCGACATAGCCATTGTCTTGCGGGAACATGGCGTAGGCTTCGAAACCAGCGGAGATTCCTTCGGGTGTGGCGTACGTGAAGAGGTACGGCACATCCACTGGATCCATGTCCACGCGATAGAGCGATGGTTTGGCGGGATCAGAGGACGGCCGAAGCTCTTGCTCGCGAAGCTCATCCGATGCTCCGAGGTTGGTGTGATTGAAGACCTCGAGCATCGAGTTCTGGGCGAAGCGCATCGCCAAACGCACTCTGAGGTTGGGAATGGCATTGGAACTGGAACCCGAACCGTAAACATAGAACTTCCCGCGGACGTAGTTATTGCTTCCGACAGACCTCCAGGGGAGCCATTTCGAGCTGTCGGTCATCCAGCCAGCGACACGATAGCGCGACGCATCAGAAACCACATGAGCTCGCAAGGCACTTGTAGCGGGCTCGTAACTCCCCCACCCCGCCCCTGAGGGCGTGGCGACAAACGTATACCAGCCCGCCGTTGTTGTCAGTTGATCTTCGTAAGCCGTTGAGAATGGCGGGGGAAAGAAGAAATTGAGCGCACGCCTCATGAGCTCATGGCGATCCGCATCGTGGACAATAGTTTCGAAGGGAAAGGCCAGATAGATGAGTTTGTACATCCCGTCGTACTGAACGGCGGCAACGGACGTTCCCGTCCCACTTTGGGAGCTGTAGAACGCGTTATCAAAACACAGGTAGCCCGTTTCGGTTGAACCAGTGCGGCTCACCTGAATGGAATCGAGTCGCACATTGGGGCCGTCAATGACGCTGTTCGATGCGTTGGCCCACACACTGGAGGGATCCGTTTGAAGGTTCCATCGGATCTCCCGCCAGCCGGTGAAATTGATGACGAGCCAATCGTTGACGTAAATCTCATTGTCCGAATCACGCACAGCCAAACGCACGCTATGGCCGGAATTGTCGCCATAAACCCAGAGCGAAAAAGTACTGGCCGCTGGGAACTCAGGGAGGGCGCTATTATACTCACGGATGAAGTTGCCGCTTCCCCAGACATAGTAGAGGCGACCCGAGCCCATCCCTTGGAGAACTGGACTAGAAACGATTTCAAATGTGGAGGCTGCATCCGCATTGGTTTGACCACTAAAGTTCGGGTCTTTCCACCCTCCGATGCTATCAAAAGCATCAAGAAGAGTCGCGCTGCCGCCATAGTAGAGGGCGGCTATCGACCCTGCCGACGTGGTAATCACATCCGGGTAGCGAACGGCATAGTACGGCCCATCTCCGTTATCAAAATAAAATGTACCGAGACCGTGAAAGATACTGCCAGTCGCTCCGAACACCGAGTTCACCCCTGCATTATCGGCTACGTAATTAGCCCGGAGCGTGGTGTCGACAAACGTGCTCGTGCCGCTGCGGTCAAGATCCCAGGCAATTTCTGAGCCACTGATAAAGAGTTTTCCGCCCGCATTGAGATAATTCGTTAACCGCGTGCGCTGATTGTTCGTGAGGGAGACATCGTTGGTGGGATCGGTTGTGCTGACCTCGGCTTGGAGCCCGGCGATCCAGACGACGGCCGCATAATCAGCAAGGTTGATGTAGTTGAGGTCGATGGCCTCGTCCTCGCACGAATCGAAAGCCACCGGTCGCCCCCATGCCGCCATGGCGTTGGCATGCTCAACGATGTAGTCGAAGGTGTTCATTTTCGCTAGCCGCTGGCGATAGAGCGTGCCGCCGCTCCAAGGCACCGCCTGACGCGTGGCAATGTCGAGCTTATCGAAACCGTTGACGATGAGAATCTTCGGCGCTTGCGTGCTCGTCGACGTCCTCACGGCCAAGACTTCAGTGGGGAAACTCTCGCCGCCCTGGTTCGTGGCTGTGACGTAGAAGAAATAATTCGTGTTGGGAGTCAAACCACTAAGGCTATACTGGGTCGTGCTTCCGCCACTGACGACAATAGGGGCGCTAAAGCCGCGGCCATGGGGGCTTACGTAGATCTTATAGCCTGTGGCGGCGTCGCCCACGATGCCCTGACTATCCGTCGGTGGCTGATCCCATTGGAGACGGACGCTCGTGGGTCCCGTCTGCACGATCCGTAGGTTTCGCGGCGGTTCTGGAAGAAGGTAGACAAGCGTGCCGTTACGATTTGCCCAGAACTTCACAATGCCCTGGTAGATCGCCCGTGCCATGACCTGGCGGAACTTCGGATCGTGGTAAAGAGACATATCGGTAGAGTTGTCGTGGAAGAGCCACTCTCCGAGAAAAATTGGCATGAGATCGCCGACGTTGCTAGGGTTATTCTCGCTGTAGTTGCCGTAACGCTTTCCAACACCATGATTGACAAAGAGCGTGCTGTAGCCTTTCTGGCAGTCGTTGAGAACCTCATCGTGGACGAAATTGCGCAGCGTGTCGTGCCACGTTCCTTCGTACCCCGTGTAGACGTAGGTGTCCAATCCTCGAGCTGTTCCGTCGAAAGCATTGGTGTGGGAACTGATGAAGACGCTGTCCTGGGCGGGCGCGCCGTAAGCTACGGCACCATCGCGCAGCCAGCGCCCAAATCGAGGCCGAGCAGGCCAGCCGTCGTTTTCGTCCCCTGTTGATGTGTCGTAGATGGAAACGGGGGCACCACTGTATTGAATGTGATAGCGCGCCTCCTCTTCAAAACGCGGCCTGCCGCTCGTCCCGACGGTCCCACGGCTGATGAGCCCCATGCCGCCACCAAATCGCACGGCATCGGCGCTGACGTAATGACTGCTCGAGGTCGAGTCGTTGAAAAGCTCAACGCTTCCGCGCTCCGGATTCACGCCACTTTCGAAGTAGAACGTTCCCAGGTAGATCCACGTAAAGCGGCGCATGCGCTGATCAATGTAGGCGTCGGTGGAACCACCAGCGTGATAGATGCGGTAATGTGCCTGCGGCGAGCGATTGGAATAGGCTCCATGCGAAACGTAAACATTGTACCATCCATCAGCAGGGATCTCTGGCACCCAGCGCGCCGTCGCAGTGGGAGTCCCGACGACGCACTGAACGAGACGGTTTGTTCCCGTGCTGAAAGGATCGAATCCGGAGACGTAGGGAGCGAGACCATTCTTATACCCCGCCAACGAGCTATTGAACCAACCACTCCCTGTCTCGTAGTAGCCTTTTGTGCCGTCCCACCCGTCATCATTGTCGACAACAACCATATTCGGGTTGAAATCGAGTTCACGGACACTAAAGACGTCGGCACCCGCGTTATAGCAGTAAGCCCAGAGCCACTGATTGATGAGTTCGACGTTGGAAAAGTCTTCAATGTTGTTCTGCGTGAAGCCACGCTGGAGCCCCCAATAATCGCTATCGCGCCACGTCCATCCGTGTCCGGGATTGAGATAGACGGCCTTGCCCGTGAGAGCTCCAATCGGGCGCGTACCAGCGGGACGCGGATACTGATTGAGGCGAGCTTCCCGCTCGGCTGGCTTGGATGTCGCCGCATCTTCCACCTTGGGCGGCGTCGCCGTGTCGGGCGTGAGATCAACGGGCGGAGGAGGAAGCTGTGGCAGAAACTGCTCGAGAGGAGCAAACTCCTTGGCCCCTGGCTCGCGCACCCAGATTTCAAACGAACGAGCATCGAGCTGCTGGAGGTTGCGAATCATCGCTTCATTCATGAGATCGAAGCGAGCCTGAACGGCTGAGGGAGACGTGAGGAAATCTCTCGGTAGCTCAAGGAGGATCCTTAATTTCTCCCCTTCGACCTCCACACTCATGAGGTTCGTGCCTTGAGGAAAAATGGTTGGCTCGCCGGCGCTACGCTCACGGGCGCGATCAGCTTCAATCACGGCGCGAGCGATCGTTTGGGCTGAGGGGCCAACCACCTTTCGATCAATAGCGGCAAGCTCGGGTCTTTCGACGCAAAGGTAACCTTGCCAGGTGGGCAAGAGCACCATCCCCGTTGAGGGTCTCACAGCCTTCGCAAGAGGTCTGCCGTCGGGCCCCAAGCCGAAGTCCGCAAGCTTGTCGCTCGCCGAGGAGGCTTGGCCGTGGGCCAACATGCTCAACCCCAGTGTGAGGGCGCTGGCAAGAAGGAACTGATGAAGGCGCACCATCATGGAACTCGTCTCCCTCCAGAATCAATCTCTGTGCGAGCTTGCGCAGAATGAGACATCCTTTTCTCCTACGCTGTTTCAGGTGGAGAAAGTGCCAGCGTTCAATTCAAATCGCCGCCCATTGAAACGATCCAAGGGGTTTTCTCCGACAGAAATTCGACCGAACACAGTCCCTTGCGTAAATACGAGAGGCGTAGCCGTTCAGCCATCAGGTTACGCCGCAAAGTTTAGGCGGCACGTTTCAGAGAAATCGCCCCGAAACTCTACCTTTACGCAACTCTTCCCAGAATGCGCAAGTCGGTCACCCGTGGCCGCTCGTGGCGAGACGGTCAGGCGCCAAGCCTCTCTGCCGCTGAGAAAGTTTTTCTGTCCGCATGGTGGAGCGGCTGAACCAAGACTGAAGGGACAGCGCTTCTGCGAGGGCTAGCGGGAACAGCTTGCTTGGCGCCGAGGCGCTGTCACGCCCCTGTCCCAGAGTGGGACCTGGCCTTTTCAGCTCTTCATGAATTTGGCAATTTGGTCGCGCAGTGAGCGAGCCGCTTGAGCGATGGCCCGGACGATCTCGCCCTCAGTCGCGGACGGAAACATGATCGATCGAGAGGCATTGACGAGGAAAAGTGGCTTTTCGCGAGCTTGAATGGCGTCGAGAATTTCTCTTAGGTTGCCCCCCTGCGCTCCGACACCAGGAATAAGAAACGGAAGATCCTGGGCGACTTCTCTCACTCGTGCCGCCACTTCCGGACGTGTGGCTCCCACCACGAGGCCGACGTTGCCATTCCTATTCCACTGGACCGCTTTCTCGGCTATCTTGAGATAAAGTTCATTTTTCATCAAGAAATCATCTGCACCCGGATTGGAGGTCACACAGAGAATGAAAGCTCCGCATTCGGGGCGCTCCAGGAAAGGTTCCACAGCGTCGTACCCCATCAGAGGATTGACCGTGACCGCATCAAATCCGGCGTCGTCAAAGATGGCCTTGGCGTACTGGCGGCTCGTGTTGCCAATATCGCCGCGCTTTCCGTCGAAAATGACGAGTTGTTCTCCTTTCATCTCCCGGACCAGCGCAGGAATTCCTCTGCCGGCGCCCGTTTGGAGTTCAAAGAACGCTGCATTGGGCTTGAAGGCCGCAGTAAAGGGGGCTGTGGCCCTCGCCACGAGCTCGGCGGCGAGGTCTTTGGCGATTTCTGGTTCTTCCACCAGTTGCTCAGGGTCAATTGGCACTGGCGATGTCTCAGTCTCCTGGTCACCGGCCACGCTCAGCACGTTGAGTCGCAGCGGCTGAGCTCGCAGGATTGCGACGAGCTCAGTCCGCATTGTGCTCAGCACGCGCTCGTAGTCGGGATCGAGCCCAACGCATAGATGCGAGCGCTGACGCTGGCAGGCCAAAATCAGGCGTTGCGTGAAATTCATCCTCGATGCTCCCTCTCGGATTTGCTGTTGCCCGTGAACAAATCTACACCTGCATATCCCAAAGTGCTTGCCGTGTGCCGGATTCTATCGTCGTTGCCTCGGACCCACCGCCCGACTGCCGGAATGCCCTGCTCACAAAAAAATTGTCACTAGATTGATGCCGGGCTTGCGCAGGCGAACGGTCAATCGCATGCCCTCGAATCTCAGATCGGGAATGGCGACGGGACTATCGTTGATGAGCACACGGCGCGGCATTCCGGGCAAAACAAAAACGACCGTATCTGGCGGATAGCGATTATCAAATTGAGCTTCGATGCGCAGCCGGTTACGTTCCATGCGCACGATGTTGCCGCCTTGGAAGGCGCATTTTCCCCATTGCGCGACATAGGCTTTTGTGCGCGGCTGCGCCAGCTCCGCTAAAACGGGCGGGCCCAGCCACCAGAGATGACGATTGTATCGCGCGTCTTCGAGATAGCGACGCAACTCGGCCGGCCCATCCAGCGCAAATCTCGCCCGCAGGTAGATGTGAGGCAGCGTGATGTAGCCGGAATGGTTCCGGTAAATAGTCCGGTAAGGATACTCGTAGCGGCCGTCGTACCATTGAGGATAAGCAGCGGCAAAGGTCCTTTCGTAGGCCACCACTGCGTCCAACGCGTATTTTTCGAAGAGGTCAAAAATCTCGGGCTGAACGCCGTTGCCTGAGATCAGAGAGGTAACGTTCCAGGGGTAGCGATCAAGCTCGCCCTGCAAGAATCCCTCGCCTTCGTGGAAACCCACGACCAGCCGGTTGGGCGATTTGAGACCATGCGCCTCGGCAAAGTCATTGTAGGGGAAACGAGTCAGGACGGGAAGTGCCGCGCGCGCCGCAGCGTAGAGCCCGTAGTGGAAGTCCTCCGTTCGTCCTGTTTCACGAGCGAGCTTCGCGTAGGAGAGCACGCCTGCGTAAGTGGCATTGGTGCAGTCCCCGGCCCCTGTGCCATGGCCGTGGACGCCATTGGAAGCCCGCATCCACTCCCAATCGTCCGTGACGGCAAACCAGGAAAACATTTTTTCGACAGCTTCCCAGTTCTTGGCCACCCACTCCCATTCACCGAGGTATTTGACAGCGGTGTGAAGACCGTAGAGCGAGAGGCCATTGCCCCAGTCTTGGTCGTAGCGGTCGTACCATGGGCCTTCGATAAAGTAGGTCCACCAAAAGCGAAGCGCGGTAAGGGGCTCGATGGAATCATACCATCGCCCCTCGCGGAGATAGGCGGGGACAACGCTACGCGTGCTGCGAGCAAGGGCTTCGCGCTTTTCCGGAGGAAGAAGGCTGTAGGCCTGAAACGCTTGCGTGCGCCCCTTGTAGAGGACGTCAACCCCACTCGCAGCAATCGAGGAGGAATAGGTCGTGACGTCATCTTCGGCGAGAAGTCGTTTCAAGTCGTCTTGTTCGGGAACATTGAGGAGGCCGCGCTCGTCCAGGGGCGGGACGGGTAAGTCGTAGTAGGCTACGCACAAGCGAGATGAACCACCTTGCGAGGAACGCGCCGCCCCCTTCCCGCCTCGGCGGAGCGCCGACGGCGTGGTTTCGATGGGATCGCTGCCCCACAGCTCGCCCGTAAAACACAGCACGCCCGTCACGGTGGTCGGCAGCGTGTGAGCGGGATATTTTAGCGTCTTGGCCGCAAAAGTGACCTGCGGAGGAATGACCACAAACGGCCGCAAGGACTCGGTCCCGAGAAGATTCTGGTAGCGACCTAGCTGATAGATTCGCACTTGCGAGAGATCGGGAGTGACCCGGAAATACTCATCAGTGGCTGTTGGCCAAAATGCCCCCACTCGCAGTGCGCGCTGGAGGACTCGCTCTGGAGACTCGTCATTCTCAGAAAACGAGGAGAAAACCTCTCGCCAGGAGTCGCTCTTGCGGGGAAACGCCAGACGCCGAATCCCAAAAGGATAAAAAACCGCAAGGCGAGGTTGCTCCTTAGACTTGGGAACTTTTGTGATAGCCAGATGAATGTCATTGCCCCGTTGCGCGAGATTAGCGGCTCCTCCCTGGAGAAGCAGGAGAGCCGGGCACGTCTGGTCCGCGCGAGCCAGAAAAAGGTAAGCAGAGACATTCGACCCAGGTTTTTCCCCGACAACTTTGGAGAGATCTTCCGTCGGAATGGGAAGGACCTTGACCCCTTCACCATTAGCCAATACCCGAAGCAATAGAGAGGCACCGTCCTCGAACGTCATTAAAGCTCCGGGATACTGCACATGCCAGGCGATCATATAGCGGACATTCGCTTCGCCGCGTCGGCCCTGCACGCGAAGGACCTTGTGCCAGCCGTCAATGCCGCTTTCGGATTTGTCGCGGACTAATTCGGTATTGAGAACCGCATCGAGCTGCACGCGAAATTCAGGGGCAAAGCGGTTGGTGATGCGGGTTGGCCCGACCTCTGAAAGGGCGGGCAAACCGTCAGTAAAGAGAAGACCGAACCGTCCAAACGACGGGCGCTTGACCTGGAGTAGCGCCCCTGAGGCCTGCGGATCAGCCTCGAGAATCGCCGCTCGCGCTTCATTCGGATCGATGGGGGGAGTCAGAGCCGGACGCACGGGGAGCTCTCTGGCATCGGGCGGACGCGGGACAAAGCCAATGGTGAGCGGCTCTCGGCGAATCCCCACCTGTGACCTGCCGAAAGAACCGCGCATCTGAATAGCAAGCACGTTGCGGCCCTCGACAAATAATGTGGGAGGGATGTAGTAGAGGCGTGAATGCCCTCGATCAGTGATTCCCCGCCCACTCGTCTTTCCCACAATTTGACCATTGAAGTACACTTCGTCGTCGCCGTCGAGATCGCCGATGCTCAACTCGGCTCCAAATGCAGTTTTCCCAGGGACTTCTATAATGGAAAAGAGCGTGACTGAGGGCTGATTGCGGAGATTGAAGAGGGTGAGCGGTGAAGTCGGAGCCGCTTGGGAGGTGATCTCGTCGGCCGAAGCCGAAGGCGGAAGTTGGCTGGAGACGAACCATTTAGCCGTGACCAAGTCCACGCCGCGAAACTGCACGTTCGCTTTATTGCACTCCTGGGTTGACGCCTGGCCTCCTACCGCTATGAGGGCAAGAAAACAGGCAACAAGCGCCCCGAGGACGCTAGCGCGCCGACGGGGCTCGCGCGGGCCACGCCGTTGCCGGCAAGAGGGGGCACAGTAAAAAGGAAGTAACGGGACACGCGCCCGCAGGCTAACCACGAGCGTGTTGCGCCAGACAGTGCTCTCTTGAAACCCGTATCCCGCCGGGAATTCTCCCTCCTGTCCCCTGCCAGACCAATCGCGTGACACCACGGCGGTTTGCCCCCTTCGGAAATCTATTTTCAGTGCTGTTCCGAACGATGACACAGTCATGGTTCCTGCCTGAGGCGCGCTTGGGGCGCAACGAAAAAGCCGCGCTTCCCGGGGGTACCCCTCAGTCCTCCCATGGGTTGTCCCGTGCGTGCATTTCTGCCTAAGCCAAAACGTCAAAAATGCCGATCTGGTCGAATCACGAGTTGGGAAGTCCCCAGCAAAAGTGCCGGGAGTGGCAAGAATCCTCTGTTGAAAATGACCCGCTGACCGATTTTGATTGCGGCGCGATTGGAGCGGTCTAATCATGTGGGGAGTGACGTACCATATTTTCCCGAGGCACGAGGTCATGACAACCAATCGACTCGAGACACCCGTCCAAGGGGAGGCGGTTCAAAAAGCCTACGCCCTGAACAGGCAGCAATCACCCATGCCCGAAGTGAGCAATCGTGTGGTGTGGCTATGTCACGGCTCAAGACCGTGGCTGAATCTCGCTTCGATCTTCTTCGCCGCAATAATGGCTATCGCCTTCGGTGCCCATGGCGCATTCCCCTCGCCCGATGACTGGCGTGATATAACGATCTATCAAATTATCACCGACCGATGGGACGATGGGGACCCGTCGAACAATACCCTCAACACCGTCTACAATCCTAGTGTGGGCGATCGTACTCACGGGGGGGATTTCAAAGGAATTCAACGTCGGCTTGGATATCTGGAAGGGTTGGGGATCTCGGCTATTTGGATTTCTCCGATCCCGCTGAACGCCTATGGAGAATATCATGGCTATGGTGCACGCGACTTTACTCAGGTCGACCCTCACTGGGGAACCCTGGCAGATCTCCAGCAACTCATCGCGGCCTGTCACGCAAGAGGGATTCGGGTCATTTTGGATGTCGTGTGCAATCACGGCGGGAATCTTTTCAACGACAACCCCTATTTGCCGCCGCCCTCCACTTATACCCTCATCTATCGCGACCCGTCGCGCACGCATGCGCCCCCTTTCAATTCCACCACATGGTGGCATGCCCACGGCTCCATTGGAAGCTGGTCTGACCCCGAGCAGATTCTGGGCGAACTGTTCGGTCTCGATGATCTCAAGACGGAAGATCCTTACGTGCGTAGCCAGCTTATCAACATCTGGTCGAACTGGATTACGCAGACGGACGCCGACGGCTTCCGCATTGATACGGTCAAGCACGTCGAGCTGGAATTCTGGCAGGTGTGGAGCCCAGCAGTGCGAGCCAACGTCGGAAGTTTCGGAAAGAACAATTTCTTCATGTTTGGCGAGGTTTTCGAAGGAAACGAGTGGAAGTGCGGCATCTACACCGGCACCCAGGCAGGAGGGGCTTTCGCTCTCGACAGCGTTCTCGATTATCCCCAGTATTACGCCACGAACGGGGTGTTTGCGACGGCATCAACGGGCGCGCAGGCGCTCGTCAACCACCATAATGCCTTACCCGTCTACTACGACCCCGCAGCCCGCTATCGCCTCGTGACCTTCCTCGATAATCATGACAATCCGCGATTTCTTTCGAGCTCATTGGCTAACAATCGGATGGCGCGCCTTCATGCCGCTCTTGTTTACCAGATGACATCGTACGGCGTCCCCTGCGTCTATTACGGGACGGAGCAGTATTTCAACGGCGGGGGCGACCCGTATTGCCGCGAGGACATGTTTGATGGGCAATTTGAGTTCGGTCCATCCATCGGCAACAATTTTGATCAAACAAGCTATGGCTACCGTCTTGTGCGCAGACTCAACCAGCTGCGGCGCGATCACATCCCCTTGCGGCGTGGCACCCTCGTGGTGCGCGAGGTTCATTCGGCGCCGGGCCTTTTTGCGTATTCTCGGATTGACGGGAGCGAGGAAGTCCTCGTCGTCGTCAATACGTCCGATTCTCCGCAAACGGGGCAAGAGTGGCAAACAGGTTTCGCTCCGGGAACCGTCCTAGCTAATGTCTTTGAACCTTCCCAAACCGTGACAGTGAACCTCGCTCAGAAAGTCCCGGCTGGGACATCCATTGTCGGAAATGGCTACGCCGTGTTTGTCCCCATTTCTCGCCTGGTGGATTTCGAGCCGGAAGTCGTGGCGGTGAGTGTCGCGCAAGGGGATTCGCTCGTAACTCCTATCGACCCCATCACCGTGACGTTTAGCGAGGCGATGAACAAGGCAAGTGTGGAAGCAGCGCTGAGCTTTGATCCGGCCGTCACGGGGACTCTGACCTGGAATAGCAGCGCCACGGAGATGACTTTCACGCCGCAGGGCAACTGGCCGAGCCTCACGGATATACGCCTGGTGATTGCTGCCACGGCAACAGATGCGGGCGGCCAGCCTTTGCGGGGTGGGTTTGAGCGCGAGTTTCGCACCGTTTACTCCACGAGTGGGGGGGACGTCCCCCTCGATCCGACAATCGATGGCAAAATCATCGGCGATCCTCGCTGGACAACGCCGCATGCGATCCAGACAGTGCAAACCGGCTTTGGCGACAACACTGACCCAACACCCGACGGCAACAGCGGCGGAAGCGAGCTCGACCAACTTTTCATCACCTCAACGACAACAACTTTGTACATCGCCGTGGCCGGCAACCTCGAGCCGAATGGCAACGCCATCATTCTCATGTTCGACACGAACGGCCCTGCTGGTGGGGCTAACGTCCTTGACGGGACAGGAGCCACGAGCACGTGGCTTGGGTCGGTGCCCAACAGTGCGGCAGGTACGAAGCTGCCAACGGGGTTCACTCCTGATGTCATCCTCGAAGTGCAAGCTCACAGCCCCAATCAGACACTGACGCTTTACGCCTACACATTCGGGGCCGATGGCAAACTTGTGAGTGAGGATACAGTGGGTCATGTGGAACCGACACCAGGGGTGGCTACCGCTGGCACAATCAATGGCAGCGTCAATGGCACAACGTATACATTTCAGGTCGCCCTCGACAATAGCCACACGGGGCCTGTGACTGCTGGGAACTCAGCCGCTAATCCCACAGGCGCGGGCGCAGCAACGGGCCTGGAGATTGCCATCCCCTTAGAACTTTTGGGGCCAGGCCCTTACGGCATTCTTGTGGGGCTCACGGGCGCAAGCGGCTACTGGTCCAACCAGTTTCTTCCCCCAATGAATCCGGGCTCGAATCGAGGGTGGCGCCCGGATTTGTCAACGCGCGGCATTACCCCCATCACGTACTATCTCCCCATCATTGTAAGCCGTGTTGAGATCGAATAGCCGTCCCCCAGAACACTGCATCTTTCCCAGGCGCCCGTGCGAGTGCTCGCCCACTGTGGGGGAACATCAACTGGTGGCGACACTAGCGCGAGATCCCCAAAGCCAGATTTCACGCCTCATTTTCTTCTCAATGGCGTTGGCCCTGCACGCCACACACGATGCCGCCGCCAGCAAGCCCATGAGTTTCTTTCTGCCGATACACTCCGCGGAGGCAAAAATGAAAGATGGCGCAACTGTTACGGTCCCTCGCCGGCGCCAGCCATTCGCCGGGGTCATGAATGAATCACCCGCCCCTCGGCGGCGAGTGCCGCTTCTTTGAGCGCCTCGGAGAGGGTAGGATGCGCATGACACGTCCGGGCGATGTCCTCCGCCGTGCCGCCAAACTCCATCACTGCGACCGCCTCGGCAATGAGCTCTGAGGCATGGGGGCCGAAAATGTGGACTCCGAGAATCCGCCCGCGCGGCCCCGCAACGACCTTCACAAAGCCGTCGCGTTCTCCGGAAGCCTTAGCCCGCCCATTGGCGGCAAAAGCAAATTTGCCAACCTTGACAGCATCACCAAAACGCTCGCGGGCTTCACGTTCCGTGATTCCTACGTACGCAGCTTCCGGCCAGGTGTAAACCACCCCAGGGATGGCGTCGTAGTTCACGTGACCTCCGATGCCGGCCAAAAGCTCCGCCCAGGCGACGCCTTCTTCCTCGGCTTTGTGGGCAAGCATGGGGCCACGCACGAGATCGCCAATGGCGCTTATTCCTGGGGCTGACGTGCGGAAGTGTTCATCAATGGCGACGCGCCGCCGCTCATCGAGGTGCACACCAGCCTCCTCGAGACCAAGGCCTTCGGTGCAAGGACGCCGCCCCACAGAAACGAGGACCTTATCGCATTCGAGCACCGCTCGCGATCCATCGCTACGGCTGATCTCGACCTGGGCATGCTCGCCCTCAACACGCACGTTCTCGAGGCGGGCCCCCAGCTCAAACTCGAGCCCCTGGCGGCGAAGCGACCGCGTCAGGCCGGTCGCCACTTCATCATCCATCATGGGCAAGAGCGCAGGTAGCATTTCCACCACAGTGACGCGTGCACCGAGTCGACGCCAAACACTTCCCAGCTCCAACCCGATAAAGCCTCCCCCGACAACAACGAGATGTTCGGGCACCTTTTCAAACTCAAGCGCCTCAGTGGAGCTCACGACAATACGGCCATCAAAGGGAGCAGACGGGATTTCGACGGGAACGCTTCCAGCAGCAAGGAGAATATTGCGCCGGGCTTCAAGGACGAGCTCTTCCCCTTCCGATGTAGCCACGGCGACGCGCATGCCTCCTGCAAGGCGCGCCGAACCTCGCACCACTTCGACGCCGTTCTTTTTCATGAGCATGGCAATGCCTCGGGTCAACTCATCAACGACGCGCCGCTTTCGTTCCATCATGCGAGCGAGATTCAGACGTGGAGCCTCCACCTCGATGCCATGCTCCGTCAGCTCTTGAGCTGCCATGGCAAAGCGCTCACTGGAGTCAAGAAGGGCTTTGCTCGGTATGCATCCCACGTTGAGGCAAGTTCCGCCAAGGGTCGAACGCTTTTCTACGAGCGCGACTTCGCAACCAAGCTGGGCTGCACGAATAGCTGCAACATACCCACCTGGTCCTGCGCCGATAATCACCACATCATAACTTGTTTTTGCCATAACGTTAGCCCACCACAATGTACACGAGATCCGCTGTCGCGACTCATCGACCGCTGGGCGAGAATTTCACTCGACACGCCGCAGCTGTCCCAGAATTCGCCTTACCACCGTTGGATGACATCATGCAACGACTTCCCCCACTTCAGGCAAGAGAAGAGATAGGCCCGCGACTTGATGATGGGTAGGGCGACATGGGCCACATCGTTTGCCCGTGGTCACAATTGTGGAAGGGGAAGATGACGAGTAAATCAGTGAAATCCGGCGCGCGTTCGGCCTCGCTCTCACCGAGCAGTGCTCAAGGCGGCAACTGCGACTGCATTTGCTCACAAGCACGATGGGCAAGCAAAAAGCCCCTCACCCGAAGCGAGGGCGAGGGGCCCATTTTCGCGGCTTTGACTCCGTTTCCCGAAGCGGTATGACTCTAACGCATGCGCGCTTGGGGAAACGGCCACGCTAAGCACTCATCAGTGACGTTACTGCTTCACGAACCGGACAGCATCCGCGACGACGTAATAGCCAGTTGTCGTCCAGCACGAGAGCTGCACGCGCACAGCTGTTCCCTGGTAAAAGTTCCAGGTGCCCAGCAGGTTCCACTTGCCGCCGTTGGTCTGCTGGTTGACGTTGACCGTGGTATTGCCGCCAGTGTGGGTAATCACGTAGGGTGCTGAGGGAGCCCGATTCGAACCCGCAGTCCACCACGCATAGACGGCATAAGTCCCGTCGGATGGCAGAGTCACGGTCCACTTCGCTGAATCGCTCGCGGCAGCCGTGCCGCGAGTATGATAGTTCGTGCCGTAGTAGCCCGAAACAGAGGTGCTGGTCCACCAATTCGATGAGGCGCTGAAGTTCGAGCTCGCATTGTCAACGATGACCTCGACGGTGGAGCCGACGATTCTCTTATTAACTTCGTTGCGAGCTTCACCGCCGTTGAAGTTGGTACCGATATACTGGTACATGAGGTCACCTGGGCAGGCTGTGGACATGACATCGCGGTGCCCGCAAATGTAGCCGACCGTCCTGCCGTTGTAGGTACCGGCGCCATAGCCGGTGAACGGATTCGGAATCTTCCAGGCAATAAGATCGTAGAGCGCCTGACGCTGCGCCGTGGTGGGCTGCTGATTGTAAGGCGAGTGCATGTAGCCCATCACATTGAACCCAAAGCTGTTAGTGTTGACGCTGTCATGAGCACCGCGTGGCTTCTGTGTGATGGAGGTATAGCGGCCCTCAAAGCGGTTCCCGAGCTTGTCGACGAGGAAGTGGTAACCGATGTCAGCCCACCCATTGCTGTCCATGTGGAGGTTTTGGATGGCCCGGACGAGTGCTGCTGATTGGCTCCGCGAGCTCGTATTGTAATCACCCGGCTGAGCGGTGTGGTGAATGACGGCGCGGTTGAGAGCACTCATTTGGTAAATCGTGCTCTGAGGGGCACGAGCCCCCCAACAGCTGCGGGTGCAAATGGAAGGCTGCGTGGCTCTGCCCGCAGCAAAAGCGCTGACCGCAACGGTCAGAATGCTGGCGCCGATCACGGCGCGGAGAAGTTTACCCTTCATTGTTCTACCCCTCGCTAAAGAGATGTGCGGTTCAGTATCTTTGGGGTCCGAGTCATCAGGTGTCTGGCCAGCTTCACCGATTTCTGCTGATCCGCCGCGCCAGCGGGAGCCTGCGGCCCCACCGACTCCCTTTTATTCATTCACCTCCTTTCGATCTTGGGCTGCAGAAATCTCTCTCGCTAAGCCGCTTAAGGCGGACTTAGGCTGAGGCTTAACGATGAGTAAGGTCACATCAAATTTCGGTTCGCAGCCTGTAGGCAGCGGAGGTCCTTCTGCCAGGTGCCCTTGACTAAAATATGACAGTCCTTTTGGAAACTCAACAATGCGGCGTCCCCGCTCGCGCATTCCCACAAGCGCTTCTTCGAACTCACGCTGGAGTCGATCCGCGCCAATTGCTGCGCACACGGGCTTGCGCTCGTTCATGGTGCTGTGATGGAACGTACCGTCGCCCAAGAATGTATGAATGTGAAAATAGCCGATAGAGTCGCTGGTGAGCTCAGCTCCGTCCCCAATCACAAGGTCACGCCAACGCACCCCCGAGGCCAACACCGTCCACGTTGCTGTGGGATCTTTCGGATAGGTGTATTTCACAAGCTTCGGGCGCATGAGCTTCGGCGTGGCGACGGCGATCGCAAACTCCTTGCCAGCCGCGTCGTTTTCGTTCCGAGCAGCGGGGCGCTCGCATCCGAGAAGGCCAACACATAGCAGCACCAATCCCGCAACGGCGAGCTGTTGCCCGTAGCCGCGTGCTTGGATGCTATGTTCCGTCAGTCCACTCATCGCCAAAAAGACCTCTCAGCTACTGAGAGCGAACCTCCTGCTCCTGGTTTTCGGTTCCTAAGGCGGTCGACACCTCTTCGACCTGCATCGTCTCGGGGGTGGCAACTTGCCCCTCACCCAAGGTGCTGTCCTGATAGAAAAGTCGAAATTCACTCAGCACCGGCGAGGCTGGTCCTTCTGAATAGAGACGCACTCGATACCGGACATAGCCCCACTGCGTCAGTCCCCAGGCGAGCATGGTCCCCGGGGTGTAACCGTAGTTGGGGTTGGGACGTCCATCGGGGTAAAATGGTGAGATTTGGCCGGCGCTATCCTCATCGATTTCCACCCACTGCCAAGGTCCCCAATGAACGCCGTCGGGACTCACGGACATCTCAACAAACATGTCCGTGCCATCGGGGAGATTCTCCTTCCAAAGCGGGGCGACAGCGTTAGAGAAAAAGTCGAACATGTGAGGAGCCGACTCCACAATCCCCATCCGGGGCTGATTCTCCTTGCCAGGCTCAGGCGGTGGAAGCGTGAACCCTTCGGGCGTTAGGATGACATTCTCGAGTTTGTAGCCCGGCGGCGGAGCATCGAGGTTGCGGAAATCCATGGACGCGAAGGCTCGGGGTTGATTCTCGGGATCAACCGCGAAGACGGGGGCACTGGTTGAGGGATCTATCTTGTTAACATATTCTCTTTTGATTTCAAAGGGACGTGGCCGAGCGTTCACTTGCCCTAGGGATTCTCGCGGCAAACGACTCGCGGTGGGAGCATTGGAGCTCGATGCGCGAGTTTGAGTCGAGCGCTCGTTGTTTGCCGACGAGGGTCTACCTACAACCCAGCGGAGGGCAATAAGTCCCCCTAAAGCAAGAACTATTATAATTGCTGTAAGAGCCAACCTAGGCTTCATAAGCACGATCCGCTCGCGCACCTATATGAGATTTCGACTCTACTCACCTAGAAGAATGACAGGGTGATCGAATAAATTGCAAGAGAAAAACAATGGCTTTTCTTTTTTCTGCGCTGAGCGTTTGTATCACCAACTGCGCGATTGTATGACAAACTGGCGGTTTATGGCAGTAGGGTTGCGGCCGGTTTTTCGGTCACTCCGCCTGAACTCCTTGGCTCATCGAGCTCAACGCCACGCGGCGAATCCCCTGCGGTTAGTAAAGATTGTTATCCCCATACCTATTGTTGACGCCTTCTGGACTTCCCCGATACCGACTCGACAACTTCGTTGGTTCATCTAGTTTGCCCTCGTAGAAATGGGTGGAGGCGGGATATCTTCACGATAGCGCAGCAAGCATGACTTGGATCCCATAGTAAACCAGCTGAATTCGCCTCGGAAAACCTTGTGACTCAGAGGAATTGGGGCTGGCTCTCTCTCCCACGATGCGGGAATGGAGACAACCAGTGGCATCAGACCAAAGCGGTCTCCAGGATTCTACTCAATTCTTCGTCCGTGAGATCGATGGGATTGGCTTTCATGGAGCTTGCCCGCCGCGCCTTCTCCACCGTCACTTCGATCAGATCGCTCGTCATTCCCAGGTCGGGTAGCCGTGGCACACCCAGTCGCCCAACGAATTCGCGAAGCCATGTCACAAAGTCTTCAGGAGAAGCATCGAACCGGGCCGTGGCCATCAACGCCAGCTCGGCATAGCGCTGCAAGGCAGGCGAGTCCGGCGCACGCTCCCGGAGGGCTTTGATGTTGGTCTCAACCACCGGCAAGAGAAGTGCTGCACAAAGAGCCCCGTGGGGCGCCCCAAGAAGTCCTCCGAGGGGACCTGCAAAACCATGAACCGCGCCTAATCCTGCATTGGCCAGAGCAACCCCGCTTAAGAAGGCTGCATGCTGCATGGCGGTGCGTGCTGCAAGGTTGTGCCCGTCGGCCAGAACCACGGGGAGTGCGCCGAGGGCAAGACGCAACCCTTCGCGGCAGACGGCATCTGTCAGGGGGTTGGATTTGCGACAGACAAACGCCTCAAGCAACTGCACGAACGCATCGAGTCCGCTGGCAAGAGTTTGCTCCCGGGGCAGGGTCAACGTCAGCTCGGGGTCGAGAATCACCTGTCGAGGAACCAGCAGTGGGCTGCGGAGACTGGCCTTCACACGCTGCTCGGGGATTTCGATGACGGCATTGCGCGTGGCCTCGCTGCCGGTTCCTGCTGTGGTGGGCACCGCAATAAAGGGCAAGGGTGGCTGTGTGAGAGGCTGCCCGCGCCCAACAATTTCCAGATAATCCTCAAGATCGCCAGCATTTGTGAGGAGCCCCGCAACAGCCTTGCCGGCATCAAGGGCGCTTCCGCCGCCGATAGAGATCACCAGGTCGACGTGCGCCAAGCGCGCCTGCTGCACCAAGTTCCGAATGTCGCCGTCCGTGGGTTCTTTCGCTACCGTGGCCAGAGTGACCGACACCCCAGCCGCCGAGAGAGCGTCCAGCAACGAGAGAATACGCTCAGGATGACGGCCGCACACCACAAAGGCACAGCGACCAAGGGAGGCCGCCAGAGCTGGAAGTTCCCGAATTGTCCCAGGACCGGCGATGACCCTACGAGGAAGGACCCATTCAAGCATGGCTTCGCCACCCCGATTCCTCAGCCGGGAAAATTTCCCGGTACTTGAGGCTTGATCGTGGCTCAGCCATCATGGGAGCCACCCGATCGCGCCACCGCTGATAGTGCGCGGTGTCCTTATGGGCAGCTGCAGCGGCTTCATCCCGGTAGACCTCGACAAGCACAAAACGCGTCGGATCGTCGATTTGCTGCACGACGTCGAACCGCGCCACTCCGGGTTCTTGGAGACTATTTTCAGCATTGTCGAGGGTTGCCTCGATGAACTCCTGAACACATTCGGGTTTTACGTGGACGAAAACTTGGACGATGAGCACCCTCTCTCTCCTTTCCTTTTGAAGTGAGCTAAAGAAATTGGGGGCAGAGCGCTGGCACGAGACAAGAGCGATCTCGCGGCTGAGTATCGAAGAATCGACTTTCCACCCACTTGTTTTTTGCTCTCAGAGACCAATAAAAATGCCCCTGCCACAGCGGTGACAGGGGCAGACTAGGCTCATCCGATATGGCTGGTCTCTTACTTCTTCGGGCACTCCACGGCTGGGCAGGCAAAGATGCTCGCAATGCCTTCTCCCACTGCACCAACGAACATAGCCGTGCCTTGGAAAACTGCGGCCACTGGAGCAAGCGGGTTAAAGCACGGTGCGACACAGACCGGCTCGCACACAACTTTCTTCGGGGGTGGGCATTTTGCCGCTTTGGCCGAAGCCATCATCGGAACTGCCAACATTGCTGCGATAGTTGCCACCGCGATGAGTCTCTTCATCTTCAAACGACCTCCTAATTCCTCGAAATTGGCTGCGCTTTTCGCCCAGCAATGCTATCTCTAAATGCACTCAACATTTCTTTGCAAACAAAAAATAAATGCTGCACATTGTAAGCGTATCACTACGCGCCACGACGTTGGCACCGCCATCGTGAATTTGGTGTTGCACACCCATTGTATTGGACGTTTCCTGTGGCTTCTACTCGGCTGACGCAAATCACGCAGCCGACGAGATACGAGGGAAATTAGAAATTGGAGCAATCAAGCGTATGGACCAGACACCAAGTCGGGCTGAATACTTTCAGGCTGCGGAGCGATATCTGACACGCAATTACGGTAAGCGTGAGCTAATCCTTGTGCGAGGGCAAGGGTGTTACGTCTGGGATTACGAAGGTCGACAATACCTGGATTTCCTCTCCGGGATGAGTGTCAACAATCTGGGGCATTGTCCACCGGCCGTCGTCGAAGCGCTGACCGAGCAGATTCGGACCCTCATGCACTGCTCGAATTTTTATCTCATCGCGCCGCAAATTGAGCTAGCAGCCAAGCTCTGTGAGCTTTCGTTTGCTGACCGCTGCTTCTTCTGCAATAGTGGCGCCGAAGCCAATGAAGCGGCGATCAAGTTGGCCCGACTTTGGGCGAAACAGAAGTACGGGCCCCAGCGCTATGAGATCATTACGATGCGCAACTCCTTTCATGGCCGCACGCTCGCGACAATTACTGCCACTGGCCAGGAGAAGGTACAGAGGGGGTTCGAGCCCCTCGTGCCCGGTTTTGTGTATGCAGACTTCAATGATCTCGCCAGCGTCGAGGAAGCACTCACAGAGCACACATGCGCTATTATGGTCGAACCCGTACAGGGCGAAGGTGGCGTGCGTCCGGCAACGCGAGAATTCCTCGAGGGGTTGAGACGCCTGTGCAATGAGCGGGGCCTCCTCCTCATCTTTGATGAAGTCCAATGCGGAATGGGGCGCTGCGGGCGACTCTTTGCCCATCAGGTGTACGGCGTTGATCCCGACATCATGACCTTGGCCAAAGCACTCGGCAATGGATACCCGATCGGGGCCATGCTTGCGCGGGAGGAGATCGGGGTCATGCTAGGTCCAAGAACTCATGGCTCCACGTTTGGCGGTAATCCACCGGCATGTGCGGCAGCACTCGCCGTCGTGCGCGAGATGGTGATCAAGAACTGGCCGGCGCATGCGGAGCGAATGGGAAACTTTTTCCGCCAGCAGCTCGAACAGAGGATCGGCGCATTGGACAACCTAAGGGAGATTCGCGGCATGGGACTCATGGTGGGCATCGAACTCACCCACGACGGCGCGCAAGTCGTCAAAGCATGTCTCGAACGCGGCCTGATCATTAATTGCACAATGGGCAACGTGCTGCGCCTCTTGCCGCCCCTCATTGTTGGAGAAACTGAATGCATACAAGCGGCGGAAATAATTAGCGAAGTTCTTCGCTTGAAAGAAGTCCGAAGCGCCCCACAGGCGAGCTGATCAAGAACGCAAGGCCACAGAACCTTCCACGGAATTAAGGATCGAAGAGATGAGAGATTATTTGCGGGCCACAGATTTTGACTCCGAAACCACGTTGGCGCTCTTCCGGCTGGCGGCAGCCATCAAAGCCCGCGCAAAAAGGCGCGAATACCTCGATGTCCTTCAGGGAATGTCGGGCATTCTGCTCTTCCAAAAACCTTCTCTGCGCACGCGTGTGACCTTTGAATTGGCGCTGCAGCAAATGGGAGCTTACGCCATGTATCTCTCGCCAGCCGAGGTGGGGATGGGCAAACGCGAGAGCGTTTACGACGTGGGAAAAAACGTGGAGCGCTGGGTGGACGTGGTCATTGCACGTGTGTTTGCGCAAAAGGACGTGGAGGACCTTGCAGCTGCGACAGCTCCACCAGTGATCAATGCGCTCAGCGATGACGAACACCCCTGTCAAGCCATGGCAGATTTCTTCACTCTCTACGAGAAGGGTGTGGACTGGAAAAACTTCCGCTTTACGTACATTGGGGACGGCAACAATGTCTGCCATTCCCTCATAATCACAGCCGCGAATCTCGGCGTCGAAATGCGCGTGGCGTCACCCCAAGGGTATGAACCTTTGCCCGAGATCGTGGCAGAGGCACAACGGCGCAATGAAACGACAGGTGGGCAGCTCATCGTGACGCGTGACCCACGCGAAGCCGTTGCAGGAGCCAACGCTGTGTACACGGACGTGTGGGCCAGCATGGGCGAAGAGCATGAGGCCGAAGAGCGGAAAAAGGTGTTCCAGGCTTATCAAGTGAATGCCGAGCTGATGAAGCACGCAGCGCCAGGCGCCTACGTGATGCATGATTTGCCTGCACATCGCGGGGAAGAAATCACGGATGAGGTCATGGACGGCCCGAACTCAATCATCTTCGACCAGGCGGAGAATCGGCTCCACATCCAGAAGGCTATCATCCTCGAATGCTTGGGAATGCGTGAAACCGTGTCGAAGCTAGTCTTATAACGGCCTCAAGGGAGATGTGCGGCCGGAGGCTTCCGTACCGTATCAAGTAGTCTTTGAGACAGGCGCCTCCGCCACGGGAGAGAAGGCATGACGAGAACGCTCGTTGCGACGGGCCCCCGATGAAGAAAACCACAGAGCCGGTCTTCGGTGCCCTGCCCAAGCAGACCGGAAAAAAACTGAACGAGTCATTTCGGGCTTGCGTCGTCCGAAGCGTTGGCAGAAGGGCAGGGCCCCGGCAGGAGACCCGCTTCGTGCTCTTCGAGTTGCCGCCGGGGACGCGAAACAAGCGGGAATCTCAAGGTCACCGTCGTGCCACGCTTGACGTCGCTTTGAATCTCAATGCGGCCACCGTGCTCTTCCACAATACGGGAGACGATGGAGAGTCCGAGTCCTGTTCCTGACGCTTTCGTGGTGAAAAATGGCTGCCGAATCCGTTCGAGATTCTCAGCGGAAATCCCGTGGCCGTTATCGGTAATGCTGATGAGGTACTCATTGCCTGCCATTTGGGTGCGGACCTCGATCAAGGGCCCGTGGGCTCCGTCGAGCGCTTCGAGGGCATTCTTGAGAACGTTGAGAAGCACTTGGCGCATTTGGTCGGGATCGAAATCCACGGGGGGGATTTCGTAGTCCAGCGCAAGCTTGAGCCGGACCCCGCGAGCCTCAATCTCCGGCCTCATTGTCTCAACCACCCGCTCAAGATGGTAATTGATATTTGCGCGCTGGATGAGAGGACGAGAAGGACGAACGGCTGCCAGAAATTCGTTCACGACCTTACCGAGGCGGGCGATTTCTTCGACGATGATGTCGCACGACTGACTCTGCCGCAGCGTTTCCACTGACTTCGACCGCTTGGCTTTTTGCTTGAGGGCTCTTTGAAGAAGCTGCGCGTGGATTTGAAGAGAGTTGAGCGGATTTTTGATCTCGTGGGCCAGGCCAGCAGCCAGCACTGCCATCTGTTTCCAGTACTCAGCGCGCCGACGCTGCTCTTCAGCCCGGTACCACGTGGTGACATCGCGGATGGTGACCATGATAAGCTGCTCGTGCAGCTCATGTTCACTTTGCTCAAACTTTTGGACGGAAACGTGAAGCCACTTTGGCTCCTCTCCACCCAGCTCCAGTTCGAGTGTCGGCTCGACGGCTTCGCCGAGGGCAAAGCGAGTGAGAAAACTGGCTAGCTCTTGTGGAAGAGGGAAATCCGTGAGTTTGCGTCCGACAACACGGTGGGGGGGCGATATCGAGAGAAGACGCCACGCAGCGGAATTAGAGAGAAGTATTTCGAAATTAGCACGCACCACCAAGAGGCCATCCGCAAACGCCTCCAAAATGGAGGTCAGAAATCGCCGTTCTCGGAGCAGAGAAGCAAAAATGGCTTCTGCCTGCTGCTGATCGGCTTGTGTTATCTTTTTGACGAATTTTTCGTGCGGATAGGGCGTCATCTTTTCCCTCTACCACCCTCTAGCTATCACAAAGGCTCACCATTCTCTCTCAAGGCCAGAGCGGTGCAGGAAATTCTTCCCAACATGCGCCCTGGGGCAAGAGAACAGTTTTAGTGGTCATCCGTACGCCGCAGGACACAAATCGAAAAGCCTTCAAGATGGGGCCAGTCTGGCCATGTGGCGAAGACTGGACGATTGGCGGCACGAGCCACTTCGGCCAAAACAGGCGGAAGCTCCGTGTGTGGAGAAAACTCTGGATGCTGGCGACAAAAGTCATCAATCACTCCTTCGTTCTCTTCCGGCAGAGGGGAGCACGTGGCGTAAATGAGCCGTCCTCCCCTGCGAACAAAGGGAGCCGCAAACTCCAGAAGAGCACGTTGCCGCTTTGCAAGCTTCTTGAGAGCTAACGGGGTAACGCGCCAACGAACTTCGGGTTGATGCCGAATGGTCCCGAGTGCCGAGCAGGGGGCGTCCACGAGAACAGCATCGTAAAGCGAGTGGCACTCCGCCGCTTCGCGGGAATCACCCAAGATGCGCTCTCGGCTTCTTTCGACCTCTTCAAAAGGAAGAATCGTAATGCCCGGCGCGCCAAGCCGCTCAATGTTCTCCCGGAGTTTTTGGAGACGATGGGGATCGCGGTCCGTGGCGTGGATCGTGGCTTGCCTTCTGGCCAGCTCTGCCACGTGCGTTGTCTTGCCGCCCGGCGCGGCACAGAGATCCAGGAGCCGTTCTGCTGGCTGCGGCGCGACAAAGTGCGCGACTAACTGACTGGCTTCATCCTGGATGTAGAAAAGTCCTTCGTGAAAGGTCTCATGGGTCAGGAGCTGACCGAGGGAGTGCGGCGATTCGATCGTGAGCGCTTCGGGAAGGAAAACGCCTGAGCGTGCCACCATGCCGGAAGCGGCCCATCGCTCCCGGAGTTCATCGGGGGTGGTGCGCAACGTGTTCACCCGCACCGTCACTGGCGCTTCGTCGTTGAGGGTCGAACAAAGCTTTTCCGTTTTCTGGCGCCCCCACGTCTCAAGGAATCGCTGAATGAGCCACGGGGGAAGGGACCAATGAAGCGCCAGCTCGGTGGGCGTCGCCGGCGAGGAGGGCAATATGAGCTCTTGCTGCTCGGCGAGACGCCTGCCCACAGCATTGATGAATTTGCAGGTGGGTTGGCTGAGCCCCAAAGCTTTAGCCATCGCCACAGCATCGCTTACGGCGGCGTAAGGGGGAATCCGCTCAAGATAGAATCGCTGAGCAGCGACCATTAATAGAAGCAAACGGGCCGCCGCAGGGATCTTCTCGAGTGGCGTTTTTGTGTAGCGAGAGACTTGCGCAGCGAGGGAAAGTTTGTGACGAAGAACCGCAAGCACCAACGCTGAGGCTAGCCGACGGTCTGCCTCCGAGAGACTGTCTTGCGCCCCCCTCTGGCGCACAGCTTCCAAGGCATCGAGTTCGGCGTGCGACTCTAACGCTTCAAGCACGCGGTAAGCAACCCACCGCGCTGGCGAGCCACTTGAGGTTGCCCCCGTTGACTCTCGTAGATTCGGGTGAAGTGTTTTCATAAGTTTGAGCGGTCTCCATCATTTTCCCGTTGCCAGTAGACCGATTGAAATTGCACCTCTGACAAATAAAAGGGAGCGTGGCAAAGTTTATCTTTTCTTGAGCAATTGACCAGAAAAAGTACGGATGTCGTTTCTCAGAAATCCCATATATGTAACACGTCTGCTGTTCGTCCTCATCACAACATTGATCGGCTACTGGGTGGGGCGAGTCCAGGTGCCATCGCGTGGTGTGGATTACTCGATCATTGCTTTCAGCCTAGCTAACATTCTTGTTCTCATCGAAGTCTCCACGAATATCATTTCCTCGAAGAAGATTCTTCTCGCAGCCGGCGGCCTCTTAGTTGGGCTTGTCATCGCCTGGTTTATATACCCGACAATCCCGCCCAGTATCTTTGGGACAGATATCGAGCTGGGGCAGCTTCAGGCGCGTATCTTGTGCAATCTTCTTTTTGGCTACCTTGGGATCATCTTGGCCATCAAACATGCAAATCGGTTCTCGTTTTCTCGGCTCAATTTCATTTTGGCTTCGCCGACCGATACGGCAAAGATCCTCGACACGAGTGTCATCGTTGATGGGCGCATCAAAGATCTCATCGCAGGAAATTTCCTGCAGGGGAACTTTCTCGTGCCCGAATTCGTCCTGGACGAGCTGCACAAGCTTGCTGATTCTTCGGATCCGAAAAAGCGCGCCCGCGGTCGCAGAGGGCTGGAAATTCTGGATGAGCTCAAGGATGCAACGCCGCGGCTGGCCATTTGCGAAAAGGACTATCCCGAGCACAAAGGCGTCGACCACAAGCTCATTGCTCTGGCAAAGGACATCGGCGGTGAGGTCGTGACGAACGACTACAATTTACAGAAGATTGCCGAATTCCACCGCGTTCGCGTGCTCAACATCAATGAGCTGGCAAGTCTCCTCAAACCCACGGTTTTTGTCGGCGAGACGCTAAATGTCTACGTCACACGTGAAGGCAAGGAAGCTCATCAAGGGGTGGGGTACCTTGAGGACGGAACGATGGTCGTGGTCGAGGACGGCAGGAGCCGGATCGGCTCAGACATTGAAATTGTCGTGACGGCAATCCACCAAACAACCGCGGGGCGAATGGTCTTTGCCCGTCCCACTGATCACCCCCAAACACCTGTCAGCACGCCTGCCGTTCGCGGTGGTGAAGGGGGAAGCCGCAAACCCACATTTTCAACGCCGGAAATACCCACTCGACGCGATTCTTCCCACGACGACTAGGACGCTTGAGCTTCCCTCCTGTTGCGGAGGGATGCTTACACCTGCGCGAGTCTTTCAATAAAGACGGCGCATTGCAGCTCACCAACACTTTTCGCCCGAGCCGTGGTGCTCGCTTCCTCCAGACGATGGATTCCCGACTTGCGCACCCACCACGCATACCATGGAGATTTCTCTGCTCTCTTCATACTTTCGAACGACAGGAATTTTCTTTTCTTGGAAAAATAGACTAAATCAGTACACATTCACCGCAAGGACGAAAGGAGTTTTATGCCCCATGAAGCGAGCAAGCCGACGTGAATTTCTTGGCCTTCTTGCCTCGATCCCAGTGAGCGCGATTTTGGCCAAAGGAGAAGCGACGACATCCTCACGCGCTTTCGAAGCTCAGCCGTCATTCGCTCTTCCACCTCTGCCTTACCCGTACGAAGCACTTGAACCAGTCATCGATGCCCAAACGATGCGCCTCCATCATGACAAACACCATGCTGCATACGTCGAGAACCTGAACAAAGCCCTGGCGGGTTATCCCGGGCTTGCCAAAGAGGGGCTCGAACCACTTTTACGCGATTTGGAGAGGGTTCCAGAATCGATTCGCATGGCTGTGCGCAATCATGGCGGGGGGCATTGGAATCACACGCTGTTTTGGGAACTCATGAGCCCCGGGGGAGCGAAAGAGCCGCAGGGAAAGCTCGGCGATGCGATCCGTTCATCTTTTTCGAGCTTCGAGAAATTTCGCGAACAATTTGAGCTGGCCGGACTGAAAGTCTTTGGATCGGGCTGGGTCTGGCTCGTAGTGAATAAAGAGAAGAAGCTCGAGATTGTGACAACTCCCAATCAGGATACGCCTCTGAGCATGGGCGCGCATGCGATCATCGGCAATGACGTGTGGGAACATGCCTATTACCTCAAGTATCAGAATCGTCGGGGCGAATACCTCAAGGCGTGGTGGCAAGTGTTGAATTGGGATGTGGCTGCGCGCTACTTTGATCACGCCATGAGTTAGGTCGACTTCGACATCGATGGACTGTCTCCGTCGGCACGGACTCATCAAGAGTCCCTGAGAGGCAAGAGCTCACTGAGGGGGCGACTTAGCTTCGCGCCCGACAGCTCCTCCTGAGCGTGGAAGCCTTGAAGCAAATTTGAGGCGAATGATAGGGCCGCTGAGCGGCGGAGCAAGTGGGAGGATCGCCCGTCAGCGGTTTTCATTATTCGAGATGGTTATTCAACAGGAGGGACAAACACGTCCTGTTTTCCAAGTTGGGGTAGGACGTGTCTGCCCCCCTGTCCCCAGATCCGCCTCCGCCAAAGTCACTCGTGGCTGCGATTGCGACGCGAGCCTGCCTAATCTCCCAGAATGATTTCAGAAGAGTCTCCCACGTTGAGATGGGTGACCGTGCCGACAACCTTTGCGTTATCGCTAATAATGGACCCCTCGAGGATGATTTCTGCCACTTCTGCATTTTCTCCAATGATTGAGTTTCGCACGATACAGGAGCGCAGCTGCGTGCCAGCAGAAATGCTTACGTACGGACCCACGATGCAATTCTCGAGCGAGACACTTTCATCAATCGCCACAGGCATCGTGATGAGGGAGTTCGGGTAGCGCTCCGCCAACCGGGCATATTCCTGGGGATCCTGAATTTTCATGTCGAGGAGATCGCGGTTGGTCAGCAGCATGGTCTCGGGCTTTCCGCAGTCGTACCACCCCTCAACCATGAAAACACGCATCTGCTCACCACGCTCGAGCATGAGCTGGAGAGCGTCGGTGAGCTGATACTCCCCCTTGGTGCGGCGATCGTGCGTGATGTTCTCGTCGAGGCAATCAAAGAGCAGGCGGGGATTGCGCAAGTAGTAGATTCCCACGATCGCCAAGTTTGAGGGCGGCACTTCGGGCTTCTCGATGAGGCGTTTCACATAGCCCGACTTGTCGAGCTCGACAACGCCAAAACGCCGCGGATCCTCGACTTTCTTGACACCAAGCGCTGTCTCGTCGCGTTCAAATACGGTCTTGAGATCGGCTTTGAAAATTGTGTCGCCCAGGACGATGAGGACCCGCTCATCCCCGTAATGATGGGGCTTTGCCAACGATACGGCATGGCCGAGACCAAGCATCTCCTCTTGTTCTACGAAATTCGTCCGGAAGGAAACCGTCTTCTGGACATACTCGCGAATCATCTCGCCTTTGTAGCCAATGATGAACGTGGCCTCTTCAATGCCGAGCGAGGAAAGTTCGTCGAGAATGTGACCGAGAATCGGCTTACCTGCTACAGGAAGGAGGACTTTGGGGGCTGTGTGGGTATGCGGACGAAGTCGTGTTCCCATGCCGGCAACCGGCACAATTGCTTTCACAATGCGGCTCCTTTCCCAGTTCCACGTTGTTTTCGAGCATCGTGAGGGCAAACCACTCACCGCCCTCTCGTCTGCGGATAATGATCCGCGTCACTTGTCTTAGTGCGTCGTCCTTTTGGGGGATCTGCAAGAGTAACTTTGTCTCAAGGCACAACGACAACGACTTCCTGCGGATACAACAATATGTGGCTGGAGCAAAACAAACGAGACTAGCACAAAACTCTTCTGTGCCTGAGCCTCATGCCACCCAAGGCTGGGCGAACAGAGATGAGTGATGGAAGAGCCACGGCTTCAATGATGGGCATTCTCTCCCGTGCAGGCTTGTGATGCAGCAGTCCAGCGACAGGCACTGCTCACGGTCACATATAACGCCTGCTTCACGGTCAACGAGGCACACCGTCTGACTATTGTTTTCTGGACCAAGCATCATTTAGGCTAAGTTGACAAATTAACTTCTTATTAGAGCGTCATATTTTCCATTACAGAGCTCGTGACCGCCATCAATTCAAATATGTTTCCCTGTGCAAAAAAACTCCCGAGATTGGACAATCGGCAAGATAGCGTTGCGCCGGAAGGTTCATGCAGAAAAAAGATGGCTCCCGCAGGAGCTCCAAGACTTCTGCGGGAGCCAATGATTTCGGACTTCGATCGTGAGCTGAGCTTGCTCACGATCTTGCGGTTGCCACTTAAGCAAGCGCCTTAGGCTGCTCGAGTTTAGCGCTTCTTGCTGGCTTTCTTCGCTGACTTAGCGGAAGCCTTTTTCGCAGCCGGCTTGCTCACAGCCTTCTTGGTAGAAGCTGCTTTCGCTGCGGTTTTCTTGCTAGCCGCTTTTTTCGCGGCAGGCGCAACGCCCTTTTTCTGCTCGGCTTCGCCGCTCTCGATAGCCGCCTGAGCAGCAGCCAGGCGAGCGATTGGCACGCGGAACGGCGAGCAGCTGACGTAGTTCATCTGGACGCGATGGCAGAACTTCACACTTGCCGGATCGCCACCGTGCTCGCCGCAAATCCCCACCTTGAGGTCGGGTCGCGTTGAGCGCCCGCGCTCGATGCCGAGGCGGATCAGCTCACCAATGCCATCCTGGTCGATCGTCTGGAACGGATCATCTTTAAGAATCTTCTTCTCAAGATAATCCGGCAAGAACGACCCAATGTCGTCGCGGCTGAAGCCGAAGCCCATCTGAGTAAGGTCGTTGGTGCCGAACGAGAAGAATTCTGCCGTTCCGGCCATCTTTTGCGCCTGGAGAGCTGCACGCGGAATTTCGATCATAGTTCCGTAGAGGAACGGCAGCTTGCGGAGACCAAACTTCTGCATGACCTCCTTAGCCACTCGGTCGACGATCTCCTTTTGGTGGGCGAGCTCGGTCTCGACGCAGGTGACAGGGATCATGATCTCGGGCAGGGCTTTCTTACCGGCTTTGATGAGCTCAGCCGCGGCCTCGAGAATCGCCCGAACCTGCATCTCGGTGATCTCGGGATAGGTAACGCCAAGACGCACACCACGATGACCAAGCATCGGGTTGTTCTCGCGCAGAGAGTCCGCACGCTTCTTGAGCTCTGCCATGTCGATCCCGAGCTCTTTGGCCAGCGCCTTGAGCTTTTCCTCGGAATGAGGCACGAACTCATGCAGCGGAGGATCGAGCAAACGGATCGTCACTGGCCGACCATTCATGACCTCGAGGGTGGCCTTGACGTCGTTCTTGACAAAGGGGAAGAGCTCGTCGAGCGCCTTGCGCCGCTCGTCGGCCGTCTTGCTCATGATCATCTTGCGCAGGAGGAAGAGGGGCTTGTCGCTGCCCTCTCCATAGAACATGTGCTCCGTGCGGAAGAGACCGATCCCCTCGGCACCGAATTTGATCGCTTGCTCGGCGTCTTTCGGCGTGTCGGCGTTGGTGCGCACTTTGAGCACGCGGAACTTGTCGGCAAGCTTCATGAGTTCCTGGAAGGGCTTGTTGTGCTCAAGGTCGACGTCGACCAGCGACAATTGCCCCTCGTAGACCAGCCCCTTAGTGCCGTTGAGCGAGATCCAGTCACCCTCTTTCACAACAGCGCCGCTCTTCGTCTTGAACGATTTGTTGTCGGGGGCAATTTCGATGTCGCCGCAGCCAACGATGCAGCATTTGCCCCAGCCGCGGGCCACAAGTGCGGCGTGGGAGGTCATACCGCCCTTGCTCGTGAGGATCGCCTGGGCTTTGTGCATGCCGTCGACGTCCTCTGGTGAAGTCTCTTCACGAACGAGGATCACTTTTTCACCTTTTTGAGCCCATTTGACGGCATCCTCAGCGGTGAAGACGACACGTCCGACAGCCCCACCGGGTCCGGCCGGGAGTCCCTTGGCAATCGGGGTAGTCTTGGCCTCAGCTTTGGGGTCGAGCATCGGGAGAAGGAGCTCAAAGAGCTGGTTGGGCGCGACGCGCATGACCGCTGTTGCGGCGTCGATCAACTTCTCCTTGTACATGTCGGTAGCAATGCGGACTGCAGCCACGCCATTGCGCTTTCCGACGCGGCACTGCAGCATGTAGAGCTTGCCCTTTTCGATGGTGAACTCGATATCCTGCATGTCCTTGTAGTGCTTCTCCAAACGCTGCTGGATATCATAAAGTTCCTTGTAAACCTCGGGCATGAGCTCCTTGAGCGTGGGCAGGTGCTTGCTCTGCTCGTTCTTGGACTCATCGTTGATCGGGGCAGGCGTGCGGATGCCGGCGACGACGTCCTCGCCCTGGGCATTGATAAGATATTCGCCGTAGAAGATCTTCTCGCCGGTTCCGGGGTGACGGGTAAAAGCGACACCTGTGGCGCTGTCGTCGCCCATGTTACCGAAAACCATCGACTGCACGTTGACGGCTGTTCCCCAATCGTCTGGAATGCGCTCGATGCGGCGATACTCGACAGCGCGCTTCCCGTTCCAGCTGGCAAACACTGCACCGATAGCGCCCCAAAGCTGATCCCACGGATCCTGGGGGAAGGGCTTGCCCAACACTTCTTTGACTTTTGCCTTGAAGGCGGTCACGAGCTCCTGCAGGTCTTCGGCTGTTAGGTCGGTGTCAACTTTATAACCTTTTTGCTTTTTAACGTCCTCGAGCATTTCGTCGAGGATTTTGCGGATACCCTTACCGTCCTTGGGCTCAATCCCCGCGGCCTTCTCCATCACGACGTCGGCATACATCATGATGAGGCGGCGATAAGCATCGTAGGCGAAGCGAGGATTATTCGTCTTTTCGATGAGCCCTTTGATGGTCTTATCGTTGAGTCCAACGTTGAGGACTGTCTCCATCATGCCAGGCATTGATTTGCGCGCACCAGAGCGGACGGAGACGAGCAGGGGATTTGAAGGATCCCCAAACTTTTTCTTCATGAGCTTTTCGACCTTGGCCAAGGCCGCCTCGACCTGACCTTTGAGCTCCGGAGGATACGTGCGCCCGTGCTTGTAATAATAGGTGCACACCTCTGTAGTGATCGTGAAACCCGGCGGGACAGGTAGCCGCAGGTCGGGATGACCCGCCATTTCTGCAAGGTTGGCGCCCTTGCCGCCGAGCAATTCTTTCATTGACTCATTGCCGTCGGCACGGCCACCACCGAAGAAGTAGACGTACTTCTTTGCCATCAACAACCTCCTTGAGTTTGCGCCGGGACGAAGCAGATTTCCCCACACCGCTCGCCGCATGCGATTGACATTCTCTGCCGCATCCCTAGCGTTTTCTTACCGAAATGCACTAGACTAAAACGTATTCAAGTGAATGCTATTCACTTTTGCGCCGTGGTGCACGTTTTGGGTGCTACGATGCCTTGTCAAAGAAAAATGCCAGGAGCCAGGTAAGCCGCGTCGGGAGTCGACTCGCGTCTTGACTCAAGGTGGAGAAGTAGCGAGGAAGAAGGCCATGAAGAGACAAATCCGATATTTGATGGTGTTCTTGGTAGCTGCGGCCCTGCTGAGTGCGTGCAGTGGCGACAAGAAAGAAAAGAAGAGTGGCGAGAGAGAGAAATCCGCTCGAACAGCATTGCGAGTCGAGGAAGTGCGCAAACGGATCGACGATCTTGAACACTCGCTCATCCAGCTTTATCAAGAAGCCGAGATCCAACAGATGAAGATTCGGGCCGCGCGCGAAAACCTCGCCGCCTTGCGCAAGAGCTTGGGCGATCTTGCCAAAGCCTCACGTGTGCTCGAGGAAACAAGCGTTGCGCTCGTCAGCGCACCCATCGAAATCCCCAAGCTGAAGCAGGAAATAGCCCAGAAAGACACGGACAAGGAAAAGAAGAAAAAACGCGAAAACCGTACCTTGGAAACCTTACTCCTTCTGGCTTTCCTCGCCTTCTTGGGCACAGTTGGCTATAAGCTTTTTCAACATAAGAAGACGCACGAGGGGGGGGCGGACGAACCGTCAACCGACAGTGGCTCCTATACCATCATGAAGCCGTCGCAAGAGAGCGAGCCCACACAGCCCAGCAACGAGGGTACACCGACGCCATCGTCCGAGCCCTTAGAAGAAGCGGAGGGAGAGAAGCCACAAGAGCCGGAAACAGGCGGACCCGCTAAAGAATAAGCACGCGCCGACGGCTCTTTCTCGCAAATCGTTGGAGAGTAACATCGTGGCCAGCGACGGAATGCGGATGAGGATATGACCTGTCAACTGGCAACGCGGCTGGGACCGCTGACGCTCAAGAACCCCATTACGGTAGCTTCAGGAACATTTGGTTATGGGCGAGAGTTCGCCGAGTTCTATGATCCGTCGCTTCTCGGCGGCATTTTTCTTAAGGGGCTCACGCGCGAAGCCCGACCGGGCAACCCCACGCCGCGGCTGGTGGAAACCCCGAGCGGTCTCATCAATTCGATCGGTCTGCAAAACATTGGCATCGATGAGTTTTGTGCTCACAAGTGGCGCGAGGTCGCGGGCATCGACACCCTCATCGGAGTCAACATCAGCGGGCGCACGCCGGAGGAGTATGCCGAACTGGCCGCGCGAGCTTCCGAGGTGCCCGTTGTTGGTATCATTGAAATCAATGTCTCGTGCCCTAACGTGCGTGAGGGCGGCGTTGAGTTTGGTCGCTCGCCACAGCATGTGCGCACGATCACTGAAGTCTGTGTGGCTGCAAGTCGTGTCCCCGTGATTGTGAAACTTTCTCCGAATGTCACGGATATCGTGCCTTTGGCCGGAGCAGCGCTCGAAGCCGGAGCCGCGGGCGTCAGTCTCGTCAATACCTTCCTCGCTTTGGCTATCGATGTCGAGAAGCGGCGCCCCGTATTGAAGAACATTTTCGGTGGACTCAGTGGTCCGGCGATCAAACCGATCGCTTTGCGGATGGTCTGGCAAGTGTGGCAGGCCCATCGGTGTCCCATTTTGGGCATGGGGGGAATCATGTCTGGCATCGATGCTGTGGAATTCCTCCTGGCCGGAGCCTGTGCCGTGAGCGTGGGAACGGCAAATTTTGTTAACCCCACGGCAGGGCTCGATGTGCTGCAAGAACTCCAGCATTGGTGCGAAGATCATGGGGTTCGCACCATCGAGGAACTCATTGGCGCAGCCCATTCGTAACTGGGTCGAGACCTTCGCGACGCGGGGAGTGTTTTTCTTCCCACTCGAAATCCCCTCCGAAACGGCACAAGCTTGTGGCGCCCAAGCATATAAGGAGGGATAGAGGCTGATTCGTATCGTAACAATTTGTTAGCATACAGGTGCGCAAAACTGCGAAGGGAGGCCCCCGAGAATAAGGTCAGCTCTTCTTTCGTTGCGATTTGACCTCATACATGCGCCTATCAGCGAGCACGATAAGTTCGAGATAATCTTCAACGAGCTCCGTGCTGAAGGCGATTCCCACACTGGCTCCGATACTCACTGTAGTATCGGCGACGTTGATCGGTTCAGAAATGGTCCGCTCAATTCTGTTGGCCAACTCGTAAACATGTTGGGGAGTCTCAATGTCCTCCGTGAGCACTACGAACTCATCTCCGCCGTAGCGCGTCACAATATCAGTCGGACGCAGCGAACGAGTTAGCCGTTGAGCAACGACATAGAGAACGTGGTCGCCGGCACTGTGGCCCAGTCGATCATTGACATTCTTGAACCCATCCAGGTCGACAAAGAGAAGGGCGAACCACTGGTCGGGGTGACGGCGCACCCTCGCCACGGCTCTTTCAAGCAAGGGAATGAAAAAGGCTCGGTTGGGCAGTTCGGTGAGTGGATCGCGAAATGCCCCCTCCCGCAACTGTTCCTCAGCAATCTTGCGACGAGTAATATCGGTCAGGCTTCCAGCCATTCGGACCGGCGACCCATCATGGGAGAGAAAAGCCAGGCCGCGAACGTGCATCCAGCGCCATTGCCCCTGGCGGGTCACCATGCGGATTTCCTCATCAAGAAACTGGGTCTTTCCATCGAGATGGTCACGGATGGCTGCCATAAGACGCGGCCGATCTTCGCTATGCACGCGAGAAAACCACTCCGCAGGGCTTGTGCCGATTTCATGGTCTTCGTACCCCAGGAGCCATTTCCACCGCGGAGAAAAGAAGCAGCGGTCCGTTTGCAGGTTCCAATCCCAGATGCCGTCGTTGGCGCCCGCCAGCGCGAGGTTGTAGCGCTCTTCGCTGGCCCGAAGAGCCTCGGCCACACGGGTGCGATCTTCGATGATATGCAAAAGAGTCTGATGCCACCGGCGTAACTTCACAAAAAAGGTTGCCCAGGTCAGGGTAAGGAGCGCCACGACACCGCCTACAGCAAGCCCAGCCCGGCCCGCAGCTGCATGGTAGCGGAGAGCGACTGCTGTGTGAAGAGGTCCCGTTTCCTCGGTCAACTGAGCACACAGCGCCCTAAATCTCGCGCGTGCTTTAGGCATGCCTTGCCCATGGAGCTGCTCGCAGGCAGCTGTCGTTTCTCCTTGTTGAGCGAGCGCGATGGCCTGCTCTTGATACCCTTCCCATGTCCGGGCTGCCGCTACAAGATTGCTCCCAACCTCTGGCACGGCCGTTTGGGCAAGTCTCTGCGTGGCTAGGAGAAAGGCATTGAAGTGAGAAAGATGAGACTGGCGTTGGCGAAGATGCGCGGGGTCAGAAGTCTCGACAAACCGGCGAGTAAGCTCGTTGACATCTTCCTCAAGACGCAACAATTGCTCTTGGGCGCGGGAAAGGTTTTCGTGAAACAAGCAACAGTCTTGATATGCCCTTTGCGCTTCGAGGAAGGCGTACACACTGACGCTGAGCAGGAACACGGTGAGAATCACCGCGATGAGAAAGCTGCGCAGGAGCCAGAGATCACGCTGGTCCTTACTCTTGAGGCCATCCGACTTGCCCTGTGAGTTCACGGCCACCAGCACCACCCCCCTCGCGGTGAGCGCCTAAGCCCCTCGAAAATCGTGCATCTCCAAAATTGCTTTAAGGTTTCATGACGATTCAAAAATTAACGTGATTCAACGAAAAAGTCAACGATCAGACGGCGGGATTGTGGGAAAAGAAAAAAGCTGGGGAAAGCTTTTGACTCTCCCCAGCTTGAGCGTGATAGCGCAAACAATCAGTAGCGGTAATGATCCGGTTTGTAGGGCCCCTCGATGGGCACGCCGATATAGGCGGCTTGCTTCGGAGTGAGCTTTGTGAGCTTGGCGCCGAGTCGATCGAGGTGCAGGCGCGCGACCATCTCGTCGAGCTCCTTGGGCAGGACGTAGACCTTCTTCTGGTACTTGCCCGTGTTGCGGTTCGTCCAAAGCTCGATTTGCGCAAGCGTTTGGTTGGAGAAGCTGTTGCTCATGACGAAGCTCGGATGGCCAGTGGCGCAGCCAAGGTTGACGAGCCGCCCACGCGCGAGCACCGTCAGACGTTTGCCGTTAGGCCACTCGACCTGATCCACTTGGGGTTTGATGTTGTGCACCTTCAGCGTGGGATCGTTGAAGAGGGCGTTGACCTGAATCTCGGCGTCGAAATGGCCAATGTTGCAGACGATGGCCTCGTTCTTCATGCGGTCCATGTGCTCGCGAGTGATGACATCCACGTTGCCAGTGGCTGTAATGAAGATATCTCCCCACTCGCACGCATCGTCCATCGTGACAACTTCGTAGCCTTCCATGCAGGCCTGGAGCGCACAAATGGGGTCGATCTCCGTGATGTAAACCCGGGCCCCCATGCCTCTCAGGGCCTGAGCGCATCCCTTACCAACGTCGCCGTAGCCACAGACCACGCACTTCTTGCCGGCAATCATGACATCGGTGGCACGCTTGATGCCATCGATGAGCGACTCGCGGCACCCGTAAAGGTTATCAAATTTACTTTTGGTGACGGAGTCATTGACGTTGATAGCCGGGAAGCGCAGGCGACCTTGCTTTTCCATTTCGTAGAGACGGTGAACGCCGGTGGTTGTCTCTTCACTGACACCGACAATTCCTTCCGCCATCTTGCGCCAAAATCGCGGATCCTCATCGAGCGTTTCATTGAGGAGGCGATCGATGATGCTCAGCTCTTCGCACTCATCGCTAATCGCTGGCTTTTGTCCCGTGCGCTCGAACTCCTCCTCGCGCTCGCAGCCGCGGTGGATGAGCAGGGTGGCGTCGCCGCCATCATCGACAAGAAGGGTCGGGCCGCCCTCGTGCGAGAGCGCCCACTTGGTGAATTGCCAATACTCTTCAAGGGTTTCGCCCTTGTAGGCAAAGACGGGGATGCCTGCAGCGGCAATCGCCGCGGCAGCATGATCCTGCGTGGAGTAGATATTGCAGCTGGCCCAGCGCACCGAGGCTCCGAGCTCGACGAGAGTCTCAATGAGAACAGCCGTCTGGATCGTCATGTGGAGGGATCCCGAAATGCGAGCGCCAGCGAGGGGCTTTTTCGGGCCGAACTGTTTGCGGATCGCCATGAGGCCGGGCATCTCGTGCTCGGCCATGCGGATCTCTTCCCGCCCCCAGTTCGCCAGACTGATGTCTTTGACGACGTACGGAGGAATTGCCACTGTTATTGCCATGATTGATATTACCTTTCCTAAGGTTTTTGCCGTCATCACGCGGAGCCGCGCGCAGCTTGAACAGCGCCGCTCTGGCGCGGACTACGCCACATCGCGACAGGACGCGGCCGCTGATTACGGCTCTTTTTCGGTCCAACCGTAAGCGGTTGGCCAAACTCGTCGTTTCTCTGCCGTCAGACAATAAAGGCGCGGCAAAGGTGCCAGCGCGTGGTCGGGGCGCGGCAATGTGGGAAGATCCCATAAGCCAAAGTTTTCAAATCCTGTCTCGCCCATGAGCGCACGCAAAAACTGAGGATCGATGCCTGCTCGGCGATCCGACATGCGCTGGCGGAACACTTCATTTTCATAAGGGAAATACTCAAGCATCAACGCCTGCCCACCTGGTTTGAGGACTCGAGCCAGTTCAATGATCGCAGGTCGAGGGTCCGCGAGATGGTGCAGAATCAACACAAGAAAGGCAAAATCGATTTCCCCGTCGTCCAGAGGCAGTTGAGCGAGATCGCCATCGCGCAAATCCACATTCATCAGGTTGGCGTCGGCAACGCGGCGAGCTGCCAGCTCCAACATGCCTCGGCTCGAATCCACCGCAACGACTTTCCGAAAATGCCGCGCCAAAACCGGCAAAAGATAACCGGTGCCGGTTCCCAAATCCGCCACCACCCACTGCGCCGGCAACAGGTGCACCATGGCCTCAAGATGAAAGGTTGGTCCAAAACAATCCTCGCGCAGAGCGTCCCAGTGGGCAGCGATGCGATCAAAGAATGACTCACTCTCTGGAGCGCGCAGGGCCAGAACGTAATCAAGCGCCTGGCGAAGAGAGGGGCTCAGTTCGTCGGGAGCTAAAAGAGCCTGGAGCTCGCGGCGTAAAGCAGCATCGGGCGCCTCTGGCTCAGCCACCAGCGTGGCGCGGTAGAACGTAGCGGGACCCGCTGAGCGATCGGCCACAAGGCCGGCATCACGGAGAATCTTGAGGTGGCGGCTCACCGATGACTGAGGCATGCCAAGAACGCGAACGAGCTCGCTGACGGTGAGCTCCTCGCAATTCAACACGTGGAGCAGCCTCAGACGCACGGGATCAGCAAGAGCTTTGAAAAATCCACAGACGGCCGCCGTTCGTTTCATCGCTAAATCCGAATTTAGCGCTAAAGGAGGGGATTATTCGGTAACGGCAAGGAGAAAAGAGGATGTGACGAGCTCTCATTTTCATAACCAGTGCTTTTCTAGGTTATTACACGACCGATATAATAGGCGTTTTTTCTCTTGCGACTTCGGTTTGATGTGGGGCGCTTTGCGAAAAACCTTAAAAATGCAGGGAGAAAAGTACCCGCTGAATTTCCCTGGAATAGCCCTCAACGGGCCGCCACCAGGCGCCGAGAAGGGACGTCTCCCTCGGCGAGAACGAATCAGGCGGGGGGCTGGAGCTGGGAAGATGAGCATAATCAAAGGGACGCCAAGTGAATTCGCGAGGCTGCTAGAGTCGTTCCGCACATTGGAAGATCCCGCGGAACGCATGATGATGTTGATTGAGTTCGCCAGTTGTTACGTGGATCCCCCGCCGACCCTGGCGCATCGGCCGTTTCCTGAGGAATGCCGGCTCAGTGGCTGCCCGGCTCACATTTATTTCTGGGCCGTTTCTCGCTCAGACGATACCCTAGATTTTTACTTTGCCGTAGAAGATGAGGCGGGCGTGTCGGCTCGAGCTTTTGCGGTCATCCTCTCACGGAGTGTTTCCGGAGCTTCGCCAGCGGCGGTGGCGAACATCCCGACGGACGTGATTGAAACGATCTTTGGCCCTGACCTCCCTCCTGGCAAGAGACAGTGTCTTTTGGCCATGCTCGATGCCGTCAAGAGCGCGGCACGGGATTGCCTGGAGGATGAGAATTAGGACGCCTTGAGAAATCTGGCAATCTCGTCGACCGGCCACGGGGGGCGCGGAACGCATGTGGTGATGAGTGCAGGACGCGGCATGGCGTACGAGCTGCCGGCGTGGCAGTAAACTCCGCAGCTTTTGAGCAAATCTAGCACCACAGCTTCGTCATCCTGCCTTTCGTCAGGGAGTATGATGGGAAGGTAAACGCCGCCTTCGGGGGAAGGCTGCGCAAGCCCGACCTGCGCCCACCCGCCCAAG
>FWWL01001725.1_pt1 | contig 49788 bp, 45 predicted proteins | sample 2228331 | NCBI WGS metagenome assembly FWWL01 (sample SAMEA103939775, study PRJEB20133) | metagenome | reverse complement strand
GGACGGTTCCGGCCGCCCCCGCCTCTTTTCCTGGACCATCCCGCCTGACGGTCCCTGCGGCGCGGCAGGCTGCCGCGTTCAGGAGCGTCCCGCAGGACAGGTCTCCGCAGGGGACTCCTCCTCCGGACGCGGGGCCCCGCCGGGCGGGAAGGGAAGGCTGAAGAGGTATCCGGCCAGCAGGCTCACCCCCAGCGAGAAGGGCAGGATGTAGGTGAAGCTGATGTAGGCGTCCGCCCCGGTGAGCGCCTTCACGATCTCCGAGTAGTAGGACACCACCACGCCCACCAGGAATCCCGATACCACAGCCGCCCAGGCGCCCGCCGCATTGGAGCGCTTCATGAAGAACGCCATCAGGAACAGGGCGGCCACAGGCGCGATGAAGAACAGGTTCACCTTCTGGGCCACCTCCATGAAGTTCCCCCTGATGAACTGCTGGACGAAGGCCACCAGGATGGCCAGCGTCCCCACCGCGATGCCGATGCTGCGGGCCCTGGCCACCGTCCCGCTCTCCGACGACGCCCGGGCGAAGCGCTCCGGGAAGTCCACCATCAGGACGGTGGTCACAGAGTTCACGCCGGAGGACACGCTGGACATCGCGGCGGAGAACAGCGCCGCGAGCAGCAGCCCGGACACAACCGGGGGCAAAACGTGCGCGATGAACCATGGGAAGAGCTTGTCCGCCCCCTGCGTCAGCACGTAAAGGCGGCCCTCCACCCCTCCGAGCCTGCCGGCTTCCCTGGCGGCCTCCGCGCCCAGCCCGAGCCCGCCCGGCCCGTCCGCCGCGGGGATGAGCTGAGGGTTGTGCGTGAAGAACCCGAGGAGCGCGAATCCCACCAGCGCCAGCGACACCCCCAGGAAGAGGCCCGCGACCGCGTTGGTCAGGAAGCTGCGGCGCGCGGTCGATGCGTCCCGCGTGCTCAGATAGCGCTGGATGGTCAGCTGGTCGGAGCTGGACGCCGCGATCCACCAGATGAACTGGTGCAGCACGATGCCGAACACCGTGATGCGCTGCGACAGGCTGGCCGGGAAGACCGGCGTGGGCTTCCATCCCAGGTCCAGGCTGCCCAGGTCCGGCCACCAGGCGGTGACGCTGCCGAAATGCCACATCACGTACAACACGACCGCCAGCGTCCCGCCGAACAGGATGAGCGCCTGCATCACGTCCGTCACCAGCACCGCGCGGAACCCGCCCATCGTGGTGTAGGCCGTGGTCACCGCCCCGACCAGCACCAGCAGGACCGGGACGGGGATGCCGGTCATCGCCGAGAGCGCCACGCTGCACGTGAACACCACCAGCCCCAGCCAGGAGAGCCGGGTCAGCACGAACAGCAGGGCCGCTGCCCGGCGGATGCCCCTGCCGAACTGCCTCTCCAGAAGCTCGTACCCGGACACGATGGGTGAGGCCATGATGCGGGGGATGAGAAGGTAGCCGATGATGGGGTAGGCCAGCCAGATGGAAAGCGCGCTCCACAGGACGCCGGGCCCGTTCCGGATGATTTCCCCCGGGGTGGTCAGATAGGTGATGGTGCTGACCAGGGTGGCCATCACCGAAAGGCCGACGGCTATCCAGTTCTGCCGCCGCCCCCCCAGGAAATACTCGCCGAGGTCGGTCTGTCTTCCCGAGTAATACAGTCCGACCAGGATGACCGCCGCAAAATAAAGGGCCACCACCCCGTAGTCCCAGGCGGTCAGCCCTCCGTGCGTCCCTGCCGCTGTCAACAGCCGTCTCCCGTCATCGTCTCAGGCTTTCTCTGCCCCCTCCTGCGCCTCCAGCAGGTCCAGACAGAGGCGCAGCGTGTGTGCGGCGTCCGCGATGCCGGTCCGCATCGGGGCCCCTCCCCGGATGGCCGCCAGGAACGCAGCCGCCTGCCTCCGGAGCGCCTCGGCATAGTCGCCGCCGTAGACGTGCACGTGCTCCCACGACGATGCGCCCTTCCTCCAGACCTCGCACTCGAACCCCGGCTCGCGGATGCGAAGAGAAGCCTCCGGGCCGGCGAGGTCGTACAGGTTCTCGTTGACGGGCTGGTACTGGTTGACGTGCAGCACCCCTATCGCGGGGGAGTCCTCGAAGTCGAAGCACGCCGCCACCGTGTCGTCCACCTCGACACCGGCGAGCGCAAGATGGCGCGCGAAGCCGCGCAGCGTCCGGATCCTGCCGCCGTACCACTGCACCAGGTCCAGGAAGTGGCTGGCGAAGTCCAGAGTGCAGCCGCCACCCTTCTCCCGGTGGGCATAATAGATGTCGCGGTAGTCCGGCCGGTAGGCCGCGAACGGCTGCCCCGCCGACACCCGCACGCTGAGGACGGGCCCCATCTGCCCGGACCGGATGAGGTCGTGGGCGTATTCGTGGGCGGGATGATACCGCCTGACGTAGGCGATGCCCGCCACGGCGCCGGGATGCTTCGCGGCCTCCTCCAGCAGTTCCGGCACCCCGTCCCAACCGGCCGCGAGGGGCTTTTCGCACAGCACCGGGACCTCCTCGCGCAGGCAGCGCATCAGGAACGGGACGTGGAGATGCGAGGGGACGCAGATGACCACCCCGTCGAACGCCTGAAGCGCAGTCTCCTCCCACGGGGTGCTCAGGGTCTCCGCGCCGTGCTCGCGCGCAAGCGCCAGGCGGCGTTCGTCGGCGTCGATGACGGCGATGGAGGTGTCGGGGTCGGCCGCGGCAAACGCCCGGACCTGCTTCAGCCCGATGCTGCCGGCTCCCACGATGAGAATGCGTGCGCTCATAGCCCTGCCTCCTTCTCCCTGCAGGCAAGAGCGGGCGCCGCCCGCCACCCGCAAGCGAGCACGCTACAGAAGCAGATTCGAGAGAGCCGCGCCGGAAACCCTCTTCTGGAACTCCTGGATGAGACTGCGGCAGTAGCTGTTGAGTCCCACGACGTCCGCGCCGATGTTCAGGAACCGGTAGCCAATCTCCACCAGCTCCTCCACGTTGCCCAGATTCGCCACCGTGCCGGCGAACTTGCCGTGCTCCTGAGCCGCCCGGGCAACGCGCCGGCGCGCCTCCAGCACGCGGGGATGGTCGAAATCGCCCGGCACTCCCAGTCCGTGGCTGAAGTCCGCCGGGCCGAAGAACAGGATGTCGATTCCCTCCAGCGAGGCGATGGCGTCCAGGTCGGCCAGGGGCTCGGGGTCCTCGATCTGCACCGCGATGAACCGCTGCTCGTTGGACTCACGGATGTAGTCCATCGTGTCCACGTTGCAGTAGATGCCGTCGGCGTTGCCCCCGTCCAGCGGCCGGCGGCCGAGGGGGTGGAACCGGGTCATCCGCACGACCTCGCGGGCATCCTCCACGCTGCGGATATGCGGGACCATGATGCCGGCCGCATCGAGCTCCAGCGGACGGATGTAGTCGCTGTACGCGCCGCGCGTCACGCGCACCAGGACATCGGTGTTCTGGGTCTTGGCGGCCCAGATCTGCTTCTCGACGATGTCCCAGTCGTTGGCGGTGTGTTCCAGGTCGCTCCAGATGCAGTCGAACCCGAACACCCCCACCAGTTCCGCCAGCCGTGCGCAGCTGAAGTTCAGCTTGAAGCAGCTGGCCACCTCTCCCGCGCGCAGCTTCGCCAGCACGCGGCTCGGTCTCATGTGCATCGACGTCTCGGATACCTCCCCCGAGCGTTCGCCGCGTCCGTCCCGCGCCCTTCCGGTGCGGGAGGAAGGCTTACCGCTCCTGTGATCAGCCCTGCCGTCCGCCGGGCACAGCGGTCCTACGGACCGGTCTGCCCGTTCCGCTCGGGCGCCGCCGGCTCACGCTTCTCCAGCTCCGGGTCCCACGTATGGATGTGCCGGCGCATCACTTCCCTGGCGGCCGCCGCGTCGCGCGCGCGAAGCGCCGCAAGCAGCTCGCGGTGGCCTTCGGCGGTCCGGTCGCGGGCGTCCATCCCCACCAGCTTCTGCGCGCGCATGAAGAACCTTCCCAGGAACGCGCCGAACTCGCTCAGGATGGGGTTGTCCGCGATCTCGAGAAGCTGCCTGTGGAAGTCGAGGTCCAGCTCGCTGAACTCTTCAGCGGTGGTCGCCTCGCTGATGCGTCTGTTGCACTCCTCGAGCTGAAGGAGGCTGACCTCGTCCAGATTGCGGACGACCAGGTCCATCAGCCCCACCTCGATGATGAGGCGCGCCTGGATGAAATGGTCCATCGCGGGGTCGTTGCGCAGGATGGCGAACGAGATGTGGTCCACCACGTTCGAGTAATCGAACGAGGACACGTACATCCCGTCTCCCACCTTGATCTCGATAAGCCCCACGGCTTCGAGCGACTTCAAAGCCTCGCGGAGGATGTTGCGGCTGACATTCAGGCTGGAAGTCAGGACCTTCTCGGAAGGAAGCCGGTCACCCGGTCCGAGGTTGTTGGAGGAGATGTATTCCTTGATGCTCTCCATCACCCTCGTGGTCAGGTTGACCCGTCTGACAGGTTCGATCTGCTTCATTGATACTATTATCCTTCCATCTGTATCTTATCCTGTCAGAGCACTGAACGCCACAAGCTCTGGCAGATCGAATCCCGGACCGGGGCTCCGGGACAGCATATCCCGATCGCCGGAAGCGGAGCGGAAGCCTCCGGCCACCCTCCCGTCGCCGGCCCCGGCCAGGCGGTCTGGAGGAGGACTTGCTGTTCTCCTGCAGGATTATGCCGGAGAAAAGCCCCTGCTGCAGCACCGCCCGGCCGAAGCCGCCGTCAACATCGCTCGATCGGACGAGCCTGGCGGATGCTCAGTATTCGCCGATGCCCGCCAGGGTCTCCACCAGGTCCCACCGGCTCTCCAGCGTCGGCGGGTTGGTGGCCGGGTTCAGCGCGCCCGTCGCCTTCACATAGTCGAACGGGTTCACCGAGTGCGCCGATGCCTTTACCAGTATCGGACGGCCGGACCCGTCGTCCACAGTGAACTGGTCGCCCGTGAAGAACTCGTTGAAGTCCACCTTGCCGAAGACGGTGAACCGGAAGTTGTTCCTGGCCTGCCCCATGATGGGGTCGCGGGCGGCCTTGTTGTTGATGACCACCACCGGCAGCGGAGCGCTCTCGAAGTCGTACTCGTAATCCACGCCGTCGATGCCGATGACCAGCTTGTCCACGTATCCCCAGGCGGCCGACTGGTCATGCCACCACGCTCCGTAGCGGCTGTCGACCACTTGGCCGGAGCCGATCTTGATGGCGATGGAGGTCCCGGTCTGGTTGGCGATCTGCAGGTTCACCATGGGGTCGCGGTAGTCGCCCACGTACGGGGTGGCGAGCTTCATGGTCTCGCCCGCGGCATCGTATCGCTTGCGGAGCCACTCCCAGTTCCCGTAGTAGTTGGTGCTGGACGTGCCGATCATCTCCCACCAGCCGTTCGGGTCCATCAGGTCCCACTTCTGCCACTGCCGCAGGACCACGGGCAGCGGGGCGTCTCCCGAATAGCCGGGCGGCCTGACCGTGTAGCCTCCAGGGTAGAACCAGAACCTGCGCTGCTGGGCGCTGGGGGCTCCGCTGTCCGTGATGATCTCGATCATCGGCGGGCGGCCGCGGTCATAGTCGCGGTAGTGCAAGTAGGTCCAGTACTCGAACTTCGTGATGCGCTTCAGCTCGATGCCGCTGAAGTTGTTCGTCCCGAGATAGATCTTCGACAGCGGGTTGTTGTCGCTGTAGAAGACCTGCATCTTGAAGGAGCCGTCCCCCGCAGGCGGCAGGCCCGGCCCGGTGACGAACTCGGCCACGGGCATCTGGGCCGGCTCCTGAGGGCCGTCCCATCCGCCCTTGACTCCCTGCTGGATGGCCAGCTTCCAACCCTGGGCCTCCATGTTGCCCGGGGTGACGACGATAGTCTCCGCGGTGGCGGCGCCAGCCGCCAGGGCGATGAGCATTCCGGCGGCGAGGCATCTGACGAAGGCAGTCCTCATGGTCTCTGTTCCTCCTGTCCTGAAGCAGCCGCCTCCCGCCAGGGGAGTGACGGCGCTGCAAGCCTTCCGCGGCCGGGCGGGCTGACACCCGGCCCGGCCGCAGTCCATTCGGCGGAGTGCGCGGCAGCCCGCGCACCCGCCGGACGAGCGCTCCCGTTACTTCCGGTTGCGGCGCAGCAGTCCGCCGAACGCGCCGAGCCCCAGAGCCAGAGCGGTCAGCGAGGCCGGCTCGGGGACGACCTCGAAGTCGTAGACGTACTCGACGCCGTCGATGCCGATGACCAGCATGTCCACGAAGCCGTAGATGCTGCTGGAGGTCTTCCACCAGGCGCCGTAGCGGCTGTCGCTGGCCTTGCCCGCGCCGATCTTGACGCTCAGGCTGGTGCCGGTCTGGTTGGCCAGCTGCAGGTTCACCAGCGGGTCGATGTAGTCGCCGACGTAGGGGGTGGCGAGCTTGAGTCCGGGGTAGCGCCCGAGCACCCACGTCCAGTCACCGAAGTAGTTGGTGCTGCTCGTCCCGACGAACTCCCAGCGGGCGCCCGGCGCCATCAGGTCCCACTCCTGCCAGACGTTCAGCTGAACGTTCTGATTGCCATTGGCCCCCCAGGGCAGGAACCAGAACCTGCGCTGCTGCGCGCTGGAGCCGCTGTCGGTGATGAGCTCGATCATCGGCGGCTGGCCCTCGGCGTAGTCGCGGTTCGTCACGTAGGTGTAGTACTTGAACGAGGTGATGTTCGCGAGCGGCGTGCCGCTGTGGTTGTTCGTCCCAAGATAGACCTTCGACAGCGGGTCGGTGTCGCTGTAGCCGGTCCGCATCTGGAACGACCCGGACCCGGCCGGCGGAGCGGCCGGCCCGCTGGCGAACTGGGCGGTCGGCACGGTGCCGGACGTGCCCTGCCGAGTCACAAACGTCCAGCCCTGCGGGTCACCGGGCCAGACCACCACCGCGCCGGCAGGCGCGAGGGCGCCGATGAGAAGAGCGGCGGCCGTCACGGCCACCAGGGGAAGCGCGAAACGCTTCATCATCTTTCCTCCTTTTTCTTTCCTGGATGGCTCCCGGGTCTCATCCGCGAGTCCCGTGAGCAGCCGGGTACCGCCTTCTCCCCGGTCGTTGTCCGGACGAGAAGGCGAATACAGCCATTGTAACACGGCCACTTCTCCCGCAGGTCCGTCCGCACACCGGCGCCGCCGTCGCAGGAAAGTGGGCCAATCATACTACAATTCAGCGTAAGGCATAGCCGCCCCTCTGTCAAGCAGGTTTTTCTACCGGGTTTGCTTCACAGGTGCTTCACCCGGCCGCCGTAGCGCCGCCACAGCCTCTCATTGGCCACGCCGAAGTCCGGGGTGTTGATGCTCCGGATGACGGGCGGGTCGAAGCCCTCCTCCAGCAGCCGGGCCACCGCCGTGGACATCACGGAGTGCAGGGTGAAGCTCAGCAGGACGCAGCTGCTGGGCCCCACGGGGAACGGACAGCCTTCGAACCGCAGCACCGCGTCCCCCATCGGCATCGGGACGTCGATGAGCACCTCCCAGGGAGCCTGCTCCGCGTCGATGCGGGAGGGATGGCGCGAGGGATGCTCTCCGGGAATCTCCTTCGCGCACTGACGGGATGTCAGCAGGATGGTGCGCAGTCCGCGCCGCTCCGCCTGCAGGAGCGTCTCGATGGTGAACGCGTTCATCCCGTACAGGTTGGCGACGATGATGGGGTCGCCGGGCTCCAGGGGATACATGTCCAGAAGCGCCGCGACCGGCTCCGGCCGCTGCTCCTGGGCCGTGATGTAGCGGACCCCGCTCTCCATCGGCAGCGCCAGGATGGGGTCGACGTTCGCCAGCCCGCCCGCCCTGAAGAAGCCGTCCTCCGTCGCCAGCCGCGAGTGCACGCCCGTGCCGATGATGTGCACCAGGCGGTCCTCCTTCGTCGCCTCAGCGACGATGGCCGCGGCGCGCTCGATCGCCTCGAGCTGGGTCCCGGCGATCCAGTCCATCAACTCCTGCAGCCTGTGCAGGTATTGCAGCGTCACGGGGGTCCTGTCTGCCATCTTCCGTCCTCCATCCTGCCTGCCCGGGCGCCCCGCCGGAGCGCGAGCATCCCGAGGGTTCCACCGCTGCCCCGCGCATTCCTGCCGTGAGCCGGCAGGGAGAGGCGGGGTCGTAGGATAATACTATCGCAATGGAACCGACTGTGCAGCCATCCCGCGAAGAGCATCTCAGGACACGGCCGGACATCGTGGTCTTCGTCCCCGAAGACCCCTGCGGTCCTGACGGGCAGAACCAGCACCTGAACGCCATCGCCACGCCCGGCGGAGCCCTGCTGGCCACCTGGACCTCGGCGAGCGTCGAGGGGGCGCCGGAGCAGCGCGTCATGTTCAGCCGCTCGACCGACGGCGGACGCACGTGGGACCCCCCTCGGGTGCTGGACGGGCCGGGGCCGGACGACGAGCCCGGCGCCGGGATGGCCAGCTGGCAGTTCCTCATCCCCTGCCCGGGCGTGCTGCCGGACGGCGGCTCCCGCATCTGGTGCTTCTACACCAGGAACATCGGGGTGGACGATGCCCGGGCGGCGGACACGGGTGTGCTCCGCGGGCGATACTCGGACGACGACGGCGTCACCTGGAGCGAGCGGACGTGCGACTATCCCATCGCTCCCAACGCCATCAGCAACCCGGACCCGGCCGTCCCTCCCGTCTGGATCGTCTATCAGAACCCCGTCCCCCTCCCGGACGGGAGCGTCATCGCCGGGTTCACGCGCTGGGCGAGCGAGGCGGTGGACCCGGGGGCGGACATGCTGCACCGGATGTCGGAGTGCTGCTTCCTCCGCTTCGAGAACATCCTGAGGGAGCCGGACCCGGACAGGCTCGTGGTGACCACCTGGCCGGAAGGCCCGCACGGCCTGCGGGTGGAGAGTCCACTTCGTCCCGGGGTGAGCGTGGCGCAGGAGCCGTCCGTCCAGCCCCTTCCGGACGGCCGCCTCATCTGCGTGATGAGGACCCTGACGGGGATGCCGTTCTTCGCGCTCTCGGAGGACGGCGGCAGGAGCTGGGACGAGCCCCGCCCGCTCCGCTTCGCCCCCGGCGGGGAGCCCCTGAAGAACCCGCTCGCTCCCCCGCCGCTCTACCGTCTCCGGGACGGGCGGTATCTGCTGGTCTTCTTCAACAACGACGGAACCGCGCACGGCGGACGTGGCCCGACGGACGCGCCCAATGTCCGCAATCCGGCCTGGGTCACCGTGGGCCGCTTCATCCCCGGAGAAAGGGAGCATCCGCTCAGGTTCGGCCCGCCGAGGGTGCTGGCGGACACGGGATGGGTCCCCGCCCCGGGGACCAACCGGACGCAGGTGGCCTCATACTGCAGCCTGGTGGAGACGGAGCGCGAGAGGCTGCTTTTCTATCCGGACCGCAAGACGTATCTGCTGGCAAAACGCCTGACGGATGAGTTCCTGGCCGGATGCGACCCCGGGGAGGCCGGATGACCCCGCAGGGAGGAGTGCCCCGCATCCCGGGAAGCGCTGTTTCCGGCGGGTCCGGCCGCAAGCCGCGACCAAGCCGAAAGGAAGAAGAACGATGTCGGGACGCTGTTCAGTCTTGACCCTGGCGGCCGCTCTGGCGGCGCTCGGGGGACATTTCGCTTCGGCGTCGGCCGCGCCCCTGTCTGAGGAAGAGGCCGAACGCTGGAAGCTGCATCTCACCCCGCTGCCCAGGCAGGTGGAGATCTCGGGCTCGGTGCAGGCCGCGCGGGGCTCAGTGGCGGTCAGGGCTCCCGGGGACGGCGACGCCGTCCTGCAGCAGACGGTGCGGGAGATGAGGGGACTGCTGGGGGAGCCCTCCGGGCAGGCGGCGGTCTTCACCATCCTGCTCCAGACCGGGGGAGAGGACGCGGAGAAGCTGCGGGCCCTGAAGAACTCCGAGCAGGCGTATTCCATCTCTCCGCTGCCGGACGGGGCGGGCCTCCGGCTCACGGCGCTGACGTCCACCGGGCTGTTCTACGCCTGGAAGACGGTGGAGCAGCTGGTCCGGGCAAGAAGCGAGGGAGAGCGTCTGGCGCTGCCGGTGCTGAGCGTGCTCGACTGGCCGGATATGGAGGACCGCGGGCTGTGGGGCGCGGACAACTGGCGCCACCTGAAATGGATGGCCGCCCGCAAGCTGAACATCGTGGAGCAGATCTCGAGGTTGAAGGTGGACGGCAGCGGCGTGGCCACCGCGGCCCTGCAGCCCGAGCGCGAGCCGATGGTGGAAGAGGCCCCTCTCTACGGGATGAAGGCCGTCCCGGTGGTGCTGCATCTCGAGCAGCTCAAGCACACAGGTCTCTTCGACGCATATCCGCAGCTGCGCGGCAAGTCCCCCAGGGAGGGGGTCATCTGCTACTCCCGTCCGGAGTTCCGCGAGGTTCTTAGGGACTGGATCATCTCGCTGGCCAGCCTCCCGAACGTCCACGAGGTGGACGTGTGGATGACGGAGAACCTCTGGCCCCACACCGGCGGGTGCGAATGCGAAAGCTGCCAGAAGGAAGACTGGGCCATCCTGGAGGCGCGGACCATCGTCGCGGCGTGGAGGATGGCGCAGGAGAAGCTCCCCGGACTGGGACTTCGCATCCTGACGAGCGAGGCGACGGAGGACAGGAACGAAGACATCTTCCGCGAGCTGCCACCGGAGGTCAAGGTGTGGTGGTATCACAGCCTGTTGACCTACAACACCACCCGCGACCCGATGATATGGCGGCCTTATCTTTCGGAGGCGGCGCGCGCGGGCCGCTGGGTCGGCGTCTGTCCCAACCTGGTGGCCGCGGTGCACACCACCCAGCCGTTCACATCGCCCCAGTTCGCCTACGGACGGATGAAGGAGTTCCTGGACAGGGGGATGTCCGGGCTGCTCGGGTACATCGTCCCGCGGGTGCAGTACGGCTACTTCATCCTGGAAGGGGCCGCGGAATGGGGGTGGAACATCAACGGGCGCACCCCGCGCGAATTCGCGTATGCGTGGGCGGTGCGGCAGGGACTGCGCGACCCGGAGAAGTTCGCGGAGTGGTGCGACACGCTCGGAGAGACTTCGTGGGCGGTGTACGGCTCCGAGTGGCCGGCCGGGGAGCAGCGCGACATCTCCTGGAAGTCTGCGGAGAGGCTGCTGAAAGGCACGCTGCCGCCGCTGGGGTTCGTGCTCTGGGAGGCGTACCGGCTGCCGTGGGGCGACATCAAGAGTGAGGAGGAGCTGGAAGAGCATCTGCGGAGGGCCGGCCGCGCCGTGCAGCTGGCCCGTGAGTTGGGACGGGCGGAGTTCTATCTGGAGAGCCTGTACATCCAGGGGCACGTGCGAGCTCTGAACGCGCTCTACCGTCTGAAGGGACTCGTGCGGGGGGGCCGTGTGCGGGAGGGCCGCATCGAAGAGGCCCGCCGGTGGTTCCGGGAGTATGTCCGGGGCCTGGAGCAGGCCGCCGATGTGCTTCCTCGCTGGGAGGCCACGGTGTACACCTTCCCGGGCGACCTCTCGGACTTCACGGAGAAGCCCGTAAACATCATCCGGGAGATGATCGCCGGGATGAAGGAGACGGCCCGGAAGGGGGGCTGCCCGCTGGACTAGCCGCCGTCTCCCGGCTCCGCGGACTCCGCCAGGCCGGGATACAGGAAGGCGTCGCCGTCCACCCGCTCGCCCCGGAGCAGATACTGCACCGGCCCCCGGCCGGGGTATCTGGCGCGCGGCGGGCGGGTGGCCAGGTCCTCCTCCTGCAGACGCTCGATGTCATCCCAGTCCAGACCATTCCTCGCCGCCGCCTGAAGCTCCGCGAGAGGGCACTCCTCCGGCGGAGGGCCCTCTGCCAGAAGGTCCTTCGTCTCCTCCGGGTCCGTGCCCAGGTCGAAGAGCCGGGCCGGAGCGGACGGGAACTCCACATACTTCCAGCGAGCGTCCCGCGCCATGCGGAACGCCGTGCTCTTCAGCGGGGTGAGCAATTCGGAGCGGGCGACGCGGCGGGGACAGGCCGCATGGTCCCCGCCCAGCAGGGGGGCGAGGCTGACTCCGTCCAGCCCGTCCGGGACCGGCGCTCCGGCGAGCTCGCACAGGGTGGGGAACAGGTCCGTCAGCTCCACCGGACGGCCGATGCGCGCTCCGCGCGGGATATCCGGCCCCGAGATGAGCAGCGGGACGCGGGCGGAGGCATCGTAATAGGTCCGCTTGCACCAGAGACCCTTCTCCGCGCACATATCGCCGTGGTCGCTGAGGTAGATGACGACCGTACCGTCCAGCAGGCCGGCCCGCTCCAGCTCCTCCAGAAGCTCTCCGATGCAGTCGTCCACGTAGTCCACGCACGCGTAGTATGCCGCCAGCGCCCGGAGATGGTCCTCGTCGGGAAACTCCAGCAGATGGAAATCGTCCACGATGTAGCGGTCGTGGGGATGCAGGGAGTCCGGATATCCGGGCGGCTTCGGGGGGAGCGACGTCACTTCGCGGACGGCCCGCCGGAAGTAGCGCCCGGGCGCCGTGAGGGGGAAGTGCGGGCGGCTGTATCCGGCCACCAGAAGCCAGGGCCTGTCCGGATGCGTGTCGGCGTGCTCCAGCAGGAAGGCCAGCGACTCCCGCGTGACGTTCGCGTCGGCCAGCAGGCTCTCGGGAATCTCCGTCTCGCCGGCCCACGGGAACCGTCCGACCGAATGGCTGCACCAGCGTCCGTCCCAGGTGTCCACCGGGTCCGGCTGATGGAAGCAGAACGGGTCCACGCACAGGTCCCCGTAGGGACGGTGCTGGAACCCGCCCATCCACCGGGGCCCGGCCAGATGCATCTTGCCGACCAGCGCGGTGGTGTAGCCGTGCGCGCCCAGGTGCTCCGCGAACGTGAGATGCTCGTCCCGCAGGACGCAGGTGTTGTTCCAGGCCTTCAGGCCGGCCACGTAACGGCCGGTCAGCATCGAGAGGCGGCTGGGGACGCACAGGGGAGACTGGCAGTAGGCGGCGTCGAAGACGGTGGAGCGCTCCGCCAGCGAGTCCAGCGCCTGAGTGCGGGCGAGCGGGTCGCCGGCGTAGCCTGCGATCTTCGGGTTGTGCTGGTCGGTCTGGATGATGAGAAAGTTCGGGCGCGCGGCCAAGGCGGAGTCCTCCTCTCTCTGAAGTGTGCGCCGCCGGGGGGCCCTTCTCCTTCGAAGGGCCGGGGAGCGGACGGCTCAGAGATATCATATTATCCCACCTTTCGGCCGGCCCTGCAGGATGGCGGCGGGCGCGGCGAGAAGTGAACCGGGGAGAAGGACGACCGTGCCGGGAGCCTTGCGACATCCGAACCTGCTCATCCTCTGCGCGGACCAGCTGCGGGCCGACTATCTCGGCTGCTACGGGCATCCCTGCATCGGGACGGCGCGGCTCGACCGGCTGGCATCGGAGGGCGTCCTGCTGGAGCGGGCCTACTGCGCCGCGCCCCTGTGCGGCCCCAGCCGCATCAGCCTGGTCACGAGCACCCGCGTCTCCGAGCACGGCCACCGCAACTACGGCTCCACGATAGATTTCGGAGTGCCGAACCTGGTCCGCAGCCTGAAGGAAGCCGGCTACCGGACGGCGATGTTCGGCAAGAACCACTGCTTCGAGGAGTCCCGGCTTCCGGAGATCTGGGACGAGCTGGACGAGGTCTGTCAGGGCAACTACGACAGCCATCCGCTGTATCGCCGCTCGTTCGACGCCTTCCCGATGGAGCCCGACAGTCCGTTCGCCTCCGATGCGCGCATCACGAGCGAGGCCGCCGGGTTCGTCCGGCGGCAGCAGACCGGCAGGCCGTGGCTCTGCTGGGTGAACTGGCAGAGCCCGCACCCGGCGTTCACCTGCCCGGAGCCGTTCTTCTCGATGTTCGACCCGGAGACGGTCTCCCTTCCTCCCGGATGGGGGGAAGAGTGCGGGACGGACAGGCCGCGGCGTCTGCGCAACTGGCAGGTCTCCAGTCAGGCGCTGGAAGCGACGGAGGGGGACGTCCGGCGCGCCATCGCCGCCTACATGGGGCAGGTCCGCTGGGTGGACCACATGGCCGGGCAGGTGCTGGACGCGCTCACGCAGGCCGGTCTGGACGGGCAGACGCTGGTGGTGTTCCTCGCCGACCATGGCGAGCTGCTGGGGGACCACGGATGCTTCCACAAGCTCCCGGTCTTCTACGAGTGCCTGACGCGCATCCCGGTCATCCTGCGTCACCCGGAGGGAGCCTGGCGCGGCGTGTTCCGGGGGCTGGTGGAGGAGGTGGACCTTGCGCCGACGCTGCTGGAGGCGTGCGGGGTGCCGGTCCCGATGGCCTTCACGGGCGAAAGCCTGCACGGACGGCTCCTGGCGGGGCGGATGGACGCTGCGGACGGGCGGCCGTCGGCGCTGGTGGAGGCCGGCATCAAGGCGCCCACGTGGCCCGGGCCCTGGCCCGAGCCGCAGAAGGCTCCCTTCCCGCCGCACAGCTTCGGTCCGGGGGCGATGGTGACCGACGGCAGGTACAAGCTGAGCATCTATCACGACGACGTCTGCGAACTGTACGACCTGCAGACCGACCCGCACGAACTGGTCAACCGGTCCGACGACCCTGAGATGAAGGAGCACCGGGAGCGCCTGACGCTGGAGCTGTGCCGCCGGATGCTGGGAGCCGGAGTCCGGAGCGCTGAGGTGGTCCGGTGGCCGGAAGGGCCGGACCCTCGGGACGCGCCGGTGGAGGCGGCCGTGCTGCGCGAGCGTCTGCGGAGGATGGAGGAGAGGGATGCCCGCTGACATCCTCGTCCTGATGACCGATCAGCACCGCGCCGACTGGGTGGGGGCGCTGGGGGGTGGCCACGTCCGCACCCCCACGCTGGACAGCCTGGCCGGCGAGGGCATCGCGCTCACGCGCTGCTACACTCCCTCTCCGCTGTGCATGCCGGCCCGGGCGTCGTTCATCACGGGGATGTATCCGCACAACCACGGCATGTGGGACAACGTGGGGCGCATCCCGGACCCGAGAGACAGCATCCTGCACCGTCTGCGGGAGGCGGGATACCGGACCTGTCACGTTGGCAAGAGCCACCTGCATCCGCACGGGGGAGGGCGCGACCTGCGGTCGGAGGAGCCGTTCATGCGGGCGCTGGGATGGGACGAGGTGCGGGAGTGCACGGGCCCTCTCTCCACGCAGACCACCACATCCATCCTGACGGACTGGATGCGCGAGCAGGGCATCTACGGACTGTTCCTGGAAGACTACCGGCGCCGGGCGGAGACGGGGATGAACCGGGCCCTTTGGCCCTCGCCGCTCCCCGACGGGCGGCACCCGGACGACTTCATCGCGCAGCTGGCGGTGGACTGCATCGGAGAGGCCGACCCGAAGCGGCCGCTGTATCTGTTCGTGGGGCTGGGCGGGCCGCACAATCCCTGGGACCCGCCCGGGCGCTTCGACCGCTACGACCCTGCGGAGATGCCGCCGCCGCTGCCGCGCGACCCGGCGCCGGAGTGGCTGACGGGCGCGGCGCTGGAGCACCACCGGGAGATGATGAGCCACAACCGCGACCTGTCCCTGGACGAGTGGCTCCGCGTCCGCAGCCTCTACAGCGCCCGCGTGGAGCACGTGGACTGGCTGATGGGGCGGGTGCTGGAAGCATGGAAAGCCGCTCGAGGGGACGACTCCTGGGTCATCTTCTGGAGCGACCACGGCGAGATGGCCGGGGACAAGGGCCGATGCTCCAAGAGCGTGTTCTACGAGGCGAGCGTCCGGGTGCCGGCCATCATCCGTCCTCCGGGCGGGACGGCTCCGGAGATGCGCGCCGGACTCTGCTCCCTGCTGGACCTGACGGCCACCATCCTGGACGCCGCGGGTTGCGGCGGCGAGGCGCCGAACGTGTTCGGGCGTTCTCTTCTTCCGGGAGCGGAAGGATGGGAAGGCAGACGGGTGGTCTTCAGCGAAATCGGTGAGAGGACCATGGCCTTCGACGGCCGATGGAAGATGGTCTGCGACAGCCACGGGCGGACGCTGAAGCTGTTCGACCTGCAGGAGGACCCGCACGAGTCCCTGAACCTGGCCGGGCATCCGGCCTGCGGGCGCACGGAGGAGCGCCTGAGGGACGAGATGCTCCGGTTCCTGCTGGGCACGGCGCACCGCCAGTGGAGGGAGGTCAACGGTTGAGCTCTCCGCGGGCGGCCGCCCGCGGAGAGGTCACGGGAACTGCGTGAGGAAAGGAAACGAGTGACGACATGAGCATTCTGCCGGCCGGGCCGCTCGGCGGCCTGATGTTCGCCAAGGACTTCGTCCCGGCGCGCGAGAGCAGCTGGGACCGGAGCGGGCGCAACGCCGACGCGTGGCGCATCGAGCCCGGGGAGACGAAGGTGCTGGCCGACCTGAAGGGGCCGGGTGTCATCAGCCACATCTGGTTCACCATCAACTCCCCGGACAGGATGTATCTGCGCAAGCTGCTGCTGCGGATGTTCTGGGACGGGGAGGAGCACCCCTCGGTGGAGACCCCGGTGGGCGACTTCTTCGGGCTGGGGCACGCGCGGACGTACAGCTACCAGTGCTCGCCGTTCAACACCAGCTGCCATCAGCAGGGGCAGATCGGGGGCGGGTGCGCGATGAACTGCTGGTTCCAGATGCCGTTCCGCAAGGGCGCGCGCATCGAGATCGTCAACGAGCAGAGCGAGCCGGTGCGTTCGTTCTACTTCTACATCGACTACCAGAAGCACACTTCGCTGCCCGACGACATCGTCTACTTCCACGCAAGCTGGCGGCGGGAGAACCCGTGCGACGGCTGGACTGGCGAGGGCAGCTTCTGGGGTTCGGAGAGCTGGCGAAGGCGCGAGCAGGGGGACGACGGCGTCAACCTGAGCGACGCCGGCAACTACCTCATCCTGGAGGCTGAGGGACGCGGACACTACGTGGGCGTGAACCTGTCCATCGACCATCAGGCCAGGGGCTGGTGGGGCGAAGGCGACGACATGATCTTCATCGACCGCGACGGGGAGCGCACCTGGCCGCCGGACATGCACGGCACCGGCAGCGAGGACTACCTGGCGCAGGCGTGGGGGATGCAGAAGAACGCCTACCTCTACAACGGGATGAGCTGGTGCGAGCTGGACGACCAGTTCAACGACTGGGGGAAGGTGTGCGTCTACCGCTACCACATCCTGGACCCCATCCCGTTCCGGAAGAACATCCGCGTCTCCATCGAGCACGGGCACGCCAACGACCGGAGCGACGACTGGAGCAGCGTGGCGTACTGGTATCAGACCGAGCCGCACCGGCCGTTCGCGCCGATGCTGCCGGCCGAACTCAGGCTGCCGAACTGGTGAGCGCATCCGGGGGGCTCCGCGGAGCCCCCCTTCCCGTTCCGGCTCTCGAAGGAGACACCGCCGACCCATGACACCGGAAGAACAGGACAGGCAGAGGCGACTCGAATGGTTCCGCGCCGCGCGATTCGGGATGTTCGTGCACTGGGGGCTGTACAGCCAGATCGGAAGGCACGAATGGGCGATGAACCGCGAGCGCATCCCGCTGGAGGAGTACGGGAAGCTGGCCGACAGCTTCCGGCCTCTGCCCTGTCCGGCCCGGGACTGGGCGCGGCTGGCGGTGGAGACCGGCATGCGCTACATCGTGATGACCGCCAAGCATCACGAGGGCTACTGCCTGTGGGACACGCGCCTGACCGACTACAACTCCGTGCGCAGGGGGCCGGGCCGCGACCTTGTGGCGGAGTTCGTGGAAGCGGCCCGCGAGGCCGGCCTGCGGGTGGGCATCTACTACTCCCTGAACGACTGGCACCATCCGGACGGACGGGAGTGCCTGTATGACGAGGATGCGCGCAGGCGCTTCGTGGAGTACACGCACGGGCTCGTGCGCGAACTCTGCTCGAACTACGGCAGGATAGACATCCTCTGGTACGATTGTCCGTATCCGCTGACGGCGGAGCAGTGGGAGTCCGGGCGGATGAACGCCATGGTCCGGTCGCTCCAGCCGGACATCCTCATCAACAACCGCTCGCGCATCCCGGAAGACTTCGAGACGCCCGAGCAGCATATCACCCCGGCGAAGGGCGGGCGGGCCTGGGAGTCGTGCATGACCCTGAACGACAGCTGGGGATACACCCCCATCGACCGCAACTACAAGAACGCATGGCACGTGGTGCGCATGCTGCGGCAGGTGGCGTCGCACGGGGGGAACCTGCTGCTGAACATCGGGCCCGCCCCGGACGGAAGCATCCCGCCGGTCTACCGGGAGGTGTTCGGGCAGGTGGGACGGTGGCTGGAGAAGAACGGCCCCGCCATCTACGACGCCTCGGACCCGATGGTGCAGGACTGGCAGGCCACGGGCGACTTCACGCGCAGGGGATCCGTGGCCTATTTCCACTGCAACCGGTGGCCGGGGAGCACACTGGTCATCGGAGGGCTGGAGACGAAGGTGCTCTCCGTCCGCTACCTGGGCGGAGAGGAGGTGCAGTTCGAGCAGACGCCGGAGCGCCTCATCCTGAAAGGGCTTCCGATGGAGGCGCCGGACCACCTGGCCACCGTGTTCGAGATTGTCTGCGACGGGGAGCCAAGGCAGCGGCTCTCCCCGCTGATGAAGGCTCCGGACGAGGACCTGGAGTCCTGGTACAAGCATTGAGGCTGTTCCGGCCGGGCTGAGAGGAGGAGAGAGGGATGAGACTCGCAATGCGTGGCGTGCTGGGTGCGCTGGCGGCCGCGGCGGCGCTCTGCGCCGCTGCGCCTGCCCGGACGGCCCCTCTGGAGGTGCTGGCGGCGCAGTACCGGGCGGACATCCCGCACCCGGAGTCGGACGCGCTCTGGGCGTCCATGTCCGGTGGAGCCATCGACCCGGTGTTGCACCCGGAACGGGAGTTTCCCCGCCCCGTCCCGGGAGGAAGCATTCACGTCTATCTGCGCAGCGTTTCCGGGGCCCCGGTGGAGGTGGAGGACGTCCTTCTGGAGGGAATCTCTCTGAAGCGGGCGGTCGCGTTCTCCTCCCAGCGGAAGTTCAAGCGGCACGTGTATGCGGCGAGCATCTACTTCTCCGGCCTCCCGCCTGCGGAAATCTCGAGGCTGGAGGATGCCGGGGAGCCCGTCTGGTGGCGCGTGGAGCCGCCCCGCCCCGCTCCCGGAGACGCGGTGGAGGTCACGGTGCGGCTGCGGCGCGACCTGCCGGCCCGGGGGACGCATCTGACGCTGCGGCTCGGGGGAGGGGAATCCCTCGAGGTGGAGGTGCCGGGCGGGGACGTGAGGGACCGCATCACCGACATCGCCTTCTCCCCGGACCTGAGCACCGTGTGGCTCTTCGTCCGCGGGTCGGCGCCGGGAAGGAGCCCGCGGCGCATCCTGATGGACGGCGTGGATGTCACGTCGCGATGCCGGATAGCCCGGGACGCCGCGCTGGACCTTTCGCCCGTCGTGCTGGAGCCGCCGGCGAAGCTGGAACGGACGCGCCTGTACTGCTTCCAGGCGGTGTTCGACGACGGCAAGGTGGCGGCGGCGGCCCGCCGGGCTTTTCCGCAGGACATGCGCTACGGGACGTGGGGCGCCAGGCCGGGCGCAGAGGGTCAGACGGAGGTGGGACGGCAGTTCGTGCGGGAGATGGCCGGGCTGAACATAAACCTGCACATGGTCAGCATCGGGTCGGCCGCCGTGCAGGAGTTCTTCAAGAGCCCGGAGGGACAGCAGATGCTCCGGGCTCTGGACATCCGGCGGGTGGTGGAAGAGCCGGGCAAGCAGGGGACGGCGCAGCCCCACGCCTACTACCTGGCGGACGAGCCGGACACGGGAGACTACCGGGTGCAGGGCGTCCCTGCGGGGAAGCAGGTGGGCTGTCTTGCGCAGGGGCTGGTCCTAAGGGCGCAGGAGCTTCGCGAGCGGGACCCGGACACCCCGTCGATGCTCAACCTGAACCTGACCTTCACCCCGCACAACTGGTACATCTACGGGCAGGTGCCCGACATCTTCTGCGCCGACCCGTATTACCAGCCCCGGCTGCGGCAGGCCTACAACGACGGGCCCGGCCGCTATCCCCTCTACGCCAAAGCCGGGTTCGTGTATGCCGAGAGCCATATCTGCAAGCTGGCCAGCGAGCCGCGCCCGCTCCACATCATCCTGTACGCCAACACCTACGACGGAGAGGACGGGACCTTCCGGGGGCCCACGCCGGCGGAGAAGAGGATAGAGCTCTACTACGCCCTGGCTGCCGGAGCCAAAGGGTTCTCCTACTGGTGGTTCCTGCCCGGAAGGCCGGCGCGCGGCCTGGCCGCCGAGGATGAGGCTGCGCGGGCGCTTCGCAGGGAGGTGGGTCTGATGGGGGCGGAGGTGCGCACTCTGGGCCCGCTCATCACCCGCAGCGCCCCGTTGAGCCTTCCCGTCACGCACTCCCCCAGGCTGTGGGTGCGGACTCTCGCATGCGGAGACGATGCGCTGCTGGTCATCGTGGTGAACGACGACTACGTGAACGACAGGTCCGGCACGGTCATCCGGCCCGTGCCGGATGCAAAGGCTTCCCTGCGCCTGCCGGACTGGATGCCCGAGGCGTCGGTGTTCGAGGTGAGCCACCTGGGGACATCCGATGTGCCGGCCCGCAGGGACGGGCGGACGCTGGAGCTGCAGGCGGGGACGGTGGAGGTGACGAAGGCGTTCGTCATCACGCGTGACCCGGCTCTGCGCCAGCGGCTTCAGGAGGCGTATGACAGGGATTTCGCGGCGAACGTCAGGGCGCTGCTGAGCCGGTAGAGCCTCCTGCCGCCATCTTGCCGGCCGCGGGAGGGTTGGCAGGCGGGCGCTGCCGGTGGTATCACCCTGTTGTATGGGATACGAAGTCCGGAGCGCCGGCCTCACCGGCGCGGCAACCAGACACGAGGACTGGGGCAGCCTGACCTGGCTCGCCGGAGCGTCCGTCTCGAAGGACGACCCGTTGACGCTCGGGCGGGTGTCTATCCGCCGCGGATGCAGCAATCCGCGCCACGCCCACTCCAACTGCCGCGAAGCGCTCTACCTTCTGGCGGGACGCCTGCGGCACACGGTGGGGGATGAATCCGTCATCCTTGAGCCGGGAGATACGCTCATCGTCCCGCCGGGAGTCTTCCACAATGCGGAGAGCATCGGGGAGGAGGACGCGGATATGATCGTGGCCTACGACTCCGGGCAGCGCGACTTCATTCCCGAAGAGTAGGGTCTTCCTCGCGGGGGGATGCTCCGGAGGCGGGCGAGCGGGCGGAGAGCTCATCGAGCCTCCGGGACAGCCGTTCCAGCTCGCGCGCCGTGTCTCCCGCCGCGCGGGTGAAGCGCGCGAAGGCGCGGAACGCCTCCACCGCCGCCCAGAGCACCAGCGCGCACAGCAGCAGCACCACCGTGGTGACGATGGCCAGAGCCGTCGGATTGTCGAGGATGGTCACGTCCGTCAGCGCCCCCGTCCATTGAACTCCATCGCCGCCTGCTCCGGCAAGGGGGCGGGGCAGGATTCGCGGCGCGGCGGGACGAATACCGGGGCGGAGGGACGCCGCCGCAGTGGCGTCCCCGCAATGCAGGAGGAGAAGTGTTGTCCGAGACAGCGCCGCCCGTCGAGACCCTGGAAGCCCATCTGAACTCCTTCGACCCTCAGGAGCGCAGGGCCGCCCTGGAGCAGCTTGTGGCGCTGGCCCGCCAGGGCCAGATCGGCCTGCCGGAGCCGCGGCCCGAGGTGAACCTGCACATCCACACCTTCTTCAGCTTCAACTGCGAGGGCTGGTCGCCCACCCGGGTGGCGTGGGAGGCGAGGAAATACGGCCTGGAAGTGGCGGGCAAGGTGGACTTCGACGTGCTGGAGGGGATGGAGGAGTTCCTGGAGGCCGGGGAGGTCCTTCGCCTGAAGACCGTGTGCGGGCTGGAGACGCGCGTGTTCATCCGCGAGCTGGAGGACCGGGTCATCAACTCGCCGGGGGAGCCGGGCATCGCCTACTTCATGGCTGCGGGCTGCACGCGCCGGCCGGAGCCCGGGACGGAGGCGGCGTCCACCCTGGCCGGGTTCTACCGCACGGCCCGCTCCAGGAACGAGGAGCTGATGTCCCGCGTGAACGCCTTTCTGGACGACGTGCAGCTGGACTACCGCCGGGACGTGCTCTCTCTGACTCCGGCGAAAAACGCCACGGAGCGGCATCTGCTGGCCGCATACAACCGGAAGGCGCGGGAGGTGTTCCCCGATGAAGGCGACCTGTGCCGGTTCTGGTCGTCGAAGCTGGGCCTGACTCACGACGAGGCCTGCGAACTGCTGCGCCACCCCGTGAAGCTGCAGGAGACCATCCGCGGGAAGCTCATGAAGAAGGGCGGAGTGGGCTACGTGCAGCCGGACGCGGGGTCGTTCCCGTCGGTGGAGACGGTCTCGCGGTTCGCCAGAGACATCGGGGCGATGCCGTGCCTCACGTGGCTGGACGGCACCAACCCGGGCGAGGAGGACGCCGGGGAGCTGGTGGAGCTGATGGTCTCGAAGGGGTGCGTCTGCGCCAACATCATCCCGGACCGCAACTGGAACATCAGCGACCCCGAAGAGAAGGCCCTGAAGCTGCGCAAGCTGGACGAGTTCGTGAACGCCTGCCGGGACCAGGGGCTTCCCATCGCGGTGGGCACGGAGATGAACCGCGCCGGGCTGCCGTTCGTGGACGACTTCTCCGCTCCCGAGCTGAGGCCGTATGTGAGGGACTTCATCGAGGGGGCGCACTTCTTCTGGGGGCACACGCTGCTTTCGCGCCACGCGGACTACGGATACTTCAGTCCGCGTGTGGAGGACGCGTTCGGCGCGGCCCGGAAGCGGCGCAACAAGTTCTTCCAGATGGTGGGCGCGCTTCCCTATCCCTCGCCGTCCCGGCTTGCCGCACTCCCCGGACAGGACCTGGACCCGGAGCAGCTGCTGGTCTGGCTGAAGGAGGGCTAGCGGCGCTCACTCCCCGGCGGGACCGGGCCGGGCGGCCAGGTCCAGCACCGCCTGAACGACACCCTCGATGGTGTGCGGGTCGGCCTCGGCGTGGACCGGCAGTCCCATCTCGCGCGCCGTCCGGCTGGTGACGGGCCCGATGGACACCACCTTCACCGAGTCCGGAAGACGGAAGTCCGGCGCGTCCAGCCCGGCCAGCTGTACGAAGTTGCGGACCGTGGACGAACTGGTGAAGGTCACCACGTCCACCGTCCCGGCGGCCAGGAGCAGGCGCAGCTCTGCGGACTCGGTGTCGGCGGCCACCGTCCGGTAGCAGGGGACCACGTCCACCTCGCACCCGTGCCTGCGGAGCTGCTCCGGGATGAGCTCCCGCGCCTCCTCCGCCCTGGGGATGAGCACGCGGACTCCGGGACGCTTCTCCGGGAACTCCTCGACGAACGACTCCCCGACGAAGCGGCCGGGAACGAAGTCCACCGTGAGCGAGCGCTCCTCCACCGCCCTGCGCGTCCCCTCTCCCATCACGCCGATCTGGATGCCGGCCAGCGCCCTGACGTCTCCGCCCAGCTGGAAGATGCGCTCCATGAAGAAGCGCACGCCGTTGGCGCTGGTGAAGACGACCCAGTCGTAGCTTTCCAGCTCCTCGATGGCGCGGTCCAGCCGCTCCAGCGACGGGCCATCGTCCAGAGGGCGGCAGGAGATGACCGGGAACTCGATGACCCCGGCTCCCAGGCTTTCGAGCGCCTCGGTCAGTTCGCTGGCCTGCTCTCGGGAGCGCGTCACCACCACGTGCCGGCCGGACAGGGGCCGGATGTCGTACCAGCGCAGCCTGTCGCGAAGCCGCACCACCTCGCCCGCCACCAGGATGGCCGGCGGCTTCACGCCGTCCTGCTCCGCCGCCCGCCCGATGTCCTGGAGCGGAGCGGTCACCGTGTGCTGCTCCGGCCGGGTCCCCCATTCGATGACCGCCGCCGGGGTGTCCGGCGCCCGTCCGTTCTCGATGAGCCGGGCGGCGATGCGGGGAAGGTTGCTCACTCCCATCAGGAACACCAGCGTGTCCGCTCCCCGGGCAAGGGACTGCCAGTCGATGGAGGATTCCTCCTTGGCCGGGTCCTCGTGGCCGGTCACGATGGCCAGTGAGCTGGCGAAGTCGCGGTGGGTGACCGGGATGCCGGCGTAGGCGGGGACGGCGATGGCCGACGTGATGCCGGGCACCACCTCGAACGGCACGCCGGCCTCGGCCAGGGCCTCCGCCTCCTCGCCCCCGCGCCCGAACACGAACGGGTCCCCGCCTTTCACCCGCGCCACAGTCCGGCCCTCCCGGGCCTTCGCCACGAGCAGCGCGTTGATCTCCTCCTGCTTCAGGGTGTGGCGCTCGGGGGTCTTTCCGGCATAGATAAGCTCGGCGTCCTGGCGGGCATGGCGCAGGATGGCCGGGTGCACTAGGCGGTCGTAGACGATGACGTCCGCCGCGGCGATCGCCCGGGCGCCCTTCAGGGTCAGCAGCCCCGGGTCTCCCGGGCCGGCGCCCACCAGGTAGACCCTGCCTGTGCTTTGCGGGACCTTCATCGCGGCGAACTCCCTCCGCTGTTTCGCGGGCTCCTTCCCGGCGCCCCGTCCGGTGGATGAGCCTGCTGGTAATCGGGTAATCTTCGGGCTAGAATGCGTCTCAGTCCAGTGAGCAAATATACACCTGACAGGCAGGAGTTCGCACAGCGCGCCGCCCGCGGCAACCTGGTCGCGGTCTATCGCGAGATCCTGGCGGACATGGAGACCCCCGTGTCCGCCTTTCGCAAGGCGGCGCGCGGAAGCCATTCGTTCCTTCTGGAGTCCGTGGAGGGGGGCGAGCGCATCGGACGCTACTCGTTCCTGGGCAGCGAGCCGTTCTGCGTCATCCGCACCCGGGGAGACCGGGTCCGCGTGCTTGAGGACGGGGAGGAGCGGGAGTTCACGCTTCGCGAGGGCCAGGACCCGCTGCACGTCCTGAAGGAACACCTCGGCCGCTACCGCTGGGTGGGCGGAGAGGACCTTCCCGCGTTCTGCGGGGGGGCGGTGGGATATATGGGCTACGACACGGTGCGGCATTTCGAGTCGCTGCCCGGGACTCCCGCCGACGACGCCGGGCTGGACGACTGCGTCTTCCTTCTGACGGACAGCCTGCTCATCTTCGACCACGTCCGGCACCGGGTGAAGGTGCTGGTGAACGCCCGCGTGGACGGCGATCCCGGGCAGTCTTACGACCGGGCCGTCCAGCGCATCGAGCAGCTCATCGAGCGCCTGCGTCAGCCTCTGGAGCCGGCTGTCCCGCTGGAGGGCTCCGGCGCGCCCCTCGATGTGACCTCCAACGTCTCTCCGGAGCAGTATATGGAGGCGGTGCGGCGGTGCAAGGAGTACATCGTGGCCGGGGACGTCATCCAGGTGGTGCTGTCGCAGCGCCAGTCCGTCCCCGTGCGCTCCCATCCCTTCGACATCTACCGCGCGCTGCGCTCGGTGAACCCCTCGCCCTACATGTATTATCTGAGCCTGGACGGGCTGCACATCGCGGGCAGTTCGCCCGAGATCCTGGTGCGGCTGGAAGACGGCGTCGTCACCACGCGTCCCATTGCCGGGACGCGTCCGCGCGGGCGCTCCGGGGAGGAGGACGCGGCTCTGGAGCAGGACCTGCTCTCGGACGAGAAGGAGAAGGCCGAACACATCATGCTGGTCGACCTCGGCCGGAACGACCTGGGGCGGGTCTGCGAATACGGCACGGTGCGGGTGGACGACCTGATGACCATCGAGCGCTACTCGCACGTGATGCACATCGTGAGCAACGTGACGGGCAGGCTCGCGCCGGGGAAGGACGCGTTCGACGTGCTGCGGGCCACCTTCCCGGCGGGGACCGTGTCCGGCGCTCCGAAGATACGGGCGATGGAGATCATCGACGAGCTGGAGACCACCCGCCGGGGGCCGTATGCCGGGGCGCTCGGGTATGTGTCGTTCTCCGGCGACCTGGACATGGCCATCACCATCCGGACCGTCCTGGTGAAGGACGGAGTGGCGACGGTGCAGGCGGGCGCGGGCATCGTGGCGGACTCGGTGGAGTCCCGGGAGCATCAGGAGTGCATGAACAAGGCGCGGGCGCTGGTGCGCGCGCTGGAGATTGCGGAGGGCGGGCTGGAGTAGCTCCTCAGGAGCGCCACGCTCGCCGGAGGCGCGGCCCGGACAGGGGGACCCGCAGACAATGATCCTGGTCATCGACAACTACGACAGCTTCACATACAACCTGGTGCAGTACCTGGGAGAGATGGGGGAGGAACTGGTGGTCCGCCGCAACGACGAGATAACGGTGGACGACATCGAGCGGATGGCTCCGGACCGCATCGTCATCTCGCCGGGTCCCTGCACTCCGAACGAGGCGGGCATCTCGGTGGAGACCATCCAGCGGCTGGCCGGGAAGGTGCCGCTGCTCGGGGTCTGCCTGGGGCATCAGTCCATCGGCGCCGCGTTCGGAGGGGAGATCGTCCGGGCGAAGGCCCCGATGCACGGGAAGACCTCCCTCATCCATCACGACGGCAGGGGCGTGTTCACCGGCCTGGAGAACCCGTTCGTCGCCACGCGCTACCACTCGCTGGTCATCCGCCGCGAGACCATCCCGGAGTGCCTCAGAATCAGCGCGTGGACGGAGGACGGGGAGATCATGGGGGTGCGGCACCGGGAGTTCCCGGTGGAAGGGGTGCAGTTCCATCCCGAGTCCATCCTGACGCGCGCGGGCAAGGAATTGCTGCGCAACTTCGTGACCGGCACGTGGGAGCCCGAGCCGGAGGCTGCGGGGGCGGTCCGGTGATGATCGAGGCCATCCGCCGGCTGGCTTCCGGGGAGAGCCTGAGCCGCGAGGAGGCGTTCGCCGTGATGTCGGCGATCATGGAGGGGGAGGCGACGCCCGCCCAGATCGGCGCGTTCGTGGTGGCTCTCCGGATGAAGGGAGAGACCAGCGAGGAGGTCTGCGGCCTGGCGCAGGCCATGCGGGAGCACTCCCTGAAGGTGCCGGTCCGCCGGTCCGATGTGGTGGACACGTGCGGCACGGGCGGAGCGAAGCTGAAGGCGTTCAACATCTCCACGGCGGCGGCGTTCATCGCGGCGGGGGCGGGGGCGGTGGTGGCCAAGCACGGCAACCGGGCCGCGTCCAGCAGCTGCGGGAGCGCCGACGTGCTGGAGGCGCTGGGGGTGGAGATAGACCTGCAGCCCGCGCAGGTCGGAGCAATCATCGACGAACTGGGCGTGGGATTCCTTTTCGCCCGGACCTTCCATCCCGCCATGAAGCATGCGGCGGGTCCCCGGAGGGAGATCGGCATCCGCACGGTGTTCAACATCCTGGGTCCGCTCACGAACCCGGCCGGCGCCCGGCGGCAGGTGGTGGGGGTGTTCGAAGAGTGGGGGTGCGAACTGCTGGCCGGCGCCCTGCTGCAGCTGGGAGCCGAGCACGCGCTGGTGGTGCACGGCCGGGACGGCATCGACGAGATCGCGACGTTCGGCGAGACCCTTATCGGCGAGGTGCGGGACGGACAGACATCGCTGTGGACGCTCAGGCCGCAGGACGTGGGTCTGACGCCCCGCCGTCCTGAGGACGTGGCGGGCGGCGACCCCTCCCGCAACGCGGAGATATTCCGGGAACTGATGGACGGCGGAGCCCCCGCCGCACGCGAGATAGCATGTCTCAACGCGGGCGCCGCCCTCTACGTGGCCGGGCGGGCGGGATCGCTGGAGGACGGGCTGGCGCTTGCGGACCGCGCCGTGAGCGAGGGGAGGGCGAAGGAAGTCTTCGAGGCCTACAGGGCCCGCACTCAGGCGGCTGCGGCGTCATGATCCTGGACGATATTCTGGAACACAAGCGCGTCGAGGTCGCCGGGCGCAGGGAGGAGACCCCTCTGGAGGACCTGGTCCGGGAGGCCGTTCTCGCGCCGCCCTGCCGCCCCTTCGCGGAGACGCTCCGCCAGAGCGCTCAAGGGGCGCGGCGGGCGGAGCTTGCCTCCGGCGGCCGGCCGTCCGCGGAGCCTGCCGTCCCCCGCCTCATCGCCGAGATAAAGGGGCGCTCGCCCAGCCGGGGCACCATCCGCAAGACGGTGGATGCGGCCGGAATCGCCCGGCGGTACGAGTCCGCGGGGGCCTCGTGCATCTCGGTGCTGACCGACACCCGCTTCTTCGCCGGAGCTCTGGAGCGCATCCCGGAGGTGCGCGACGCCGTGGACGTCCCGGTGCTGCAGAAGGATTTCATCATCGATGAGTATCAGGTCTACGAGGCCCGCTGCATCGGGGCGGACTGCATCCTGCTCATCGTGGCGGCGCTCCCGCGCGAGCAGCTTCGCGACCTGCTGGCTCTCGCGGACACGCTGGGGCTGGACGCGCTGGTGGAGACCCACACGGCTGAGGAGATGAAGGCGGCCCTGGACGCCGGGGCGCGGCTCATCGGCGTCAACAACAGGAACCTGCAGACGTTCGAGGTGTCCCTTTCCACCACGGAGGAGCTGGCGCCGATGGTCCCGGCCGACCGGGTGCTGGTCGGGGAGAGCGGCATCTTCTCCCGGGAGGATGTGATGCGGCTGGCGGAGGCCGGCGTGGATGCCGTACTGGTCGGGGAGGCGCTGATGAGCGCGCCGGACATCCCCGCCCGGGTGCGGGAGCTGTTCGGTTGACCCGGGTCAAGATTTGTGGTATCAGGACTCTTGAGGATGCCCTGTGCGCCGTGCGCGCCGGGGCGGACGCCCTGGGATTCGTTTTTGCAGACAGCCCCCGGCGGGTCGCGCCCGCTGCCGCTCGCGAGATCATCCAGAAGCTGCCGCCTTTCGTGACCGCCACAGGGGTGTTCGTCGGCGACGACCCCCGTGCGGAGGAGATTGCGGCGGAATGCGGCCTGCAGGCTCTGCAGCTGCACACGGGATACAGCGAAGGCTACGTCCGTTCGCTCAGCAGGGCGGGACGCTCCCTCATCCTGGGGGTGCGCGTGAAGGATGCGGACTCGTTCAGGGCCGTCCCGGGCATCGAATGCGCCAGCGCGCTTCTGCTGGACTCCTACGTCGCGGGGGCGGCCGGGGGGACGGGCGAGGTTTTCGACTGGTCCCTGTGCTCGCTGGCGGCGGGGACGGGCCTGCCTCTCATCCTCTCGGGCGGCCTTTCGCCCGAGAACGTGGCGCTGGCGGTGAGTACAGTCCGCCCCTACGCGGTGGACGTTTCAAGCGGAGTGGAATCCGCTCCGGGCCGGAAGGACCCGGATAAAGTGAGGCTGTTCATTGAGCGCGCAAAATCAGCAGAGTGTCCTGATTGAGCCTCCGGACAAGTGGCATTTCGGGCCCTTCGGAGGACGGTTCGTGCCGGAGACGCTGGTCCCGGCGCTGGACGAGCTGGCCGAGGCTTACGAGGCCTGCGTGGCGGACCCCTCCTTCGCGGCCGAACTCTCGCTCTATCTGCGCGACTACGTGGGCCGTCCCACCGGGCTGTATTATGCCCGGAAGCTGACGGAGCATCTGGGCGGGGCGCGCATCTTCCTGAAGCGCGAGGACCTCTGCCACACGGGCTCCCACAAGCTGAACAATGTGATGGGCCAGCTGCTGGTGGCGCGCAGGATGGGCAAGCCGCGCGTCATCGCGGAGACGGGCGCCGGTCAGCACGGGGTGGCCACGGCGACGGTGTGCGCGCTGTTCGGCCTGGAGTGCGTGGTGTACATGGGCGAGGAAGACGTCCGGCGCCAGGCGCTCAACGTCTTCCGAATGGAGCTTCTGGGGGCGAAGTGCATCCCGGTGACGTCCGGCTCACGGACCCTGAAGGACGCCATCAACGAGGCGATGCGCGACTGGGTGACCAATGTGCGCACCACGCACTATGTCATCGGGACCTGCATGGGCCCGTATCCGTATCCGCGGATGGTGCGGGACTTCCAGTCGGTCATCGGGCGCGAGACGCGAGAGCAGATGCTGAACCTCTGCGGGCGCCTGCCGGACTATGTGCTGGCCTGCGTGGGAGGCGGCTCCAACGCCATCGGCATCTTCCATCCCTTCCTGGAGGACACCGAGGTGAAGCTGGTGGGGGTGGAGGCGGCCGGGTCGGGCATCGAGACGGGCCGGCACGCGGCCACGCTTTCGGCCGGTTCGCCGGGCGTGCTTCACGGGTATTACAGCTATATCCTGCAGGACGAGCACGGGCAGGTGGTGGAGACGCATTCCGTGTCCGCGGGGCTGGACTATCCGGGAGTGGGTCCCGAGCACAGCTGGCTGAAGGAGACCGGGCGGGCCGAATATGTCGCGGCGACCGACGCCGAGGCGCTGGACGCCTTCCGGAAGCTGGCGGCGCTCGAGGGCATCATCCCGGCTCTGGAGTCGGCGCATGCGGTGGCTTACGCCATGAAGCTTGCGCCCACGCTCTCCAGCGACAGGACCATCGTCATCAACCTCTCCGGGAGGGGCGACAAGGACGTGGAGACGGTCTCCCGTCTGATGGAGAAAAGAGATGAGCCGGATCAGCCGTCGCTTTTCTGAACTCAGGCAGCGCGGGGAGAAGGCGCTCGTGCCGTTCATCACGGGCGGCGACCCCGGCATCCTGGCCACCGACCCTCTGGTCCTCGAGATGGAGGAGGCCGGGGCGGACATCGTGGAGATCGGCATCCCGTTCTCGGACCCCCTCGCCGACGGACGCAGCAACCAGGCCGCGTACACGCGGGCGCTGGAGAGGGGGGTGCGTCCGCGCGACGTGCTGGACGCGGTGGCCCGCATCAGGCGGGTGAGCGAGATCCCCATCGTCCTGATGACCTATTTCAACCCGGTGGTGCGCTACGGACCGGACCGCTTCGCGGACGAGGCCGCGGAGGCGGGGGTGGACGGGGTCATCGCCACGGACCTGACCCCCGAGGAGGCCGGCCCGTGGGTGCGGGAAGCGCGCAGGGCCGGGCTTGACACCATCTTCCTTCTGGCGCCCACCAGCACGGACGAGCGCATCGCGCGCGTCTGCGAGCTGAGCACGGGATTCGTCTACTGTGTCTCGAGGGTGGGCATCACCGGAGCGCAGGCCAGCGTGCCTGAAGAACTCGGTGAACTGGTTATGAAAATCCGCTCGCATACCGATAAACCTGTTGTGGTTGGGTTCGGGATATCCAGCCGGGAGCAGGTGCAGCAGGTATGCGCCATCGCCGACGGCGCCGTGGTGGGCAGCGCGCTGGTGGACTTCATCCACTCCAGGCACCGCCACGACGATTTCCTGCCGCAGGTGGGCGCCTTCGTGCGCGAGCTGAAGGCGGGCACCCGCCCTGCGGCGGTCGGAGCTCTCTGAGGAGAGACGGGCCGGACTGCCGTCCGCTCCCGGCGAGGCCGCTCTTGCCGGCAAGAGAGGGGACTCGTGTATAGCAGAGAACAGTTCGCCAAGATGATGGACTACACGCTCCTGCGCGCCACCTCCACGCGGGAGGATGTGGTCCGGCTGTGCGGGGAAGCGGCGCGGCACCATTTCGCCAGTGTGTGCATCCTGCCCTGCTGGGTGGCCACGGCCGCCCGGCATCTGGAAGGCTCCGACGTGAAGGTGGGCACCGTGGTGAGCTTTCCGCTGGGGGCGGACAGCCGCCCGGCGAAGGTGGCGGCCGCCCGCGTGTGTCTGCAGCGGGGGGCGCAGGAACTGGACGTGGTAATCAACATCTCCGCCGTGAAGAGCGGGGAGTGGGACATGGTGGAGCGGGAGGTGCGCGACCTGGTCCAGACGGTGCGGCTGGCGGAGATGGTGGACGAGGACAAGCGCGCGCAGATAAAGTTCATCATCGAGACCTGTTTCCTGACCGACCAGGAGAAGCGCATCGCCTGCGAGATCATCCGGGACGCGGGCGCGGACTTCATCAAGACCTCCACGGGAATGGGCTCCGCAGGCGCAAGCGTGGATGACATCCGCCTCATCCGCCGCGTGGTGGGCCCCTCCATGGGCGTGAAGGCGGCGGGCGGCATCCGCACCGTGGAGCAGACGCTGGAGCTTCTGGACGCGGGCGCCAACCGCATCGGCACCAGCGCCGCCGTGCAGCTGCTGGAGGCCTACGACCCCGAGGAGATCATCGCCCAGGCGCGCGAGCAAGGATAGACAGGGATACCCCTTTACCGCGCTACAGCCATCGTCCTCAGACGCCGGAGCTTCCAGGAGACCGACAAGCTCCTGACGCTGTTCACACGGGAGTCCGGCAAGATCCCCGCCGTTGCGAAAGGCGCCCGCCGGGCGCAGAGCCGTCTGGTGGGAGCCACGGAGCCGCTGGTGTACATCCGGGCGCAGCTGGCCACTGGGCGCAACCTGGACATCCTGACCGAGGCGACCCTCAAGCACCCCTTCTCCGGGCTGAGAGAGAGTCCGGAGCGCATCCAGGCGGCGCTTTACGCGGCGGAGCTCACCGACGCGCTCCTCGACGAACGTCAGGGGGCGCCGGAGCTCTTCGACCTGCTTCTCTCCACGCTGTACCTGCTGGAGGGTCCCTCATCGTCCGCGGTGGTGGTGCGGCGGTTCGAGGCGCAGGCGCTGGATGCGGCGGGATACACCCCGGAGCTTCGCCGGTGCGTGGGATGCCGCGCCGGACGGCCGGACGACCGGGGAGCGCAGTTCTCCGCAGAGGCGGGGGGCATCCTCTGCTCGCGCTGCCGCACCGGGCGGCAGGAGCTCATCCCCGCCAGCGCCGCCGCGCTGAACACTCTGGAAGCGCTGCTGCGGCTTCCGGCGGAGGCTGTCGCCGGATTCTCTCTGCACGCTGAGGTGGACGCCCGGGTCATCCTGCGGGCGCACATCGCAAGCCACGTGGAGCGCCCCATCCGCTCACCCGCCCCCTAGGGCTTCTCCGGGCATCCGGTCAGGCCTCCGGCCCTGCAGGAGTGTACATGGGTGCGGGCCCCGGAGAGGCTCCGGAGCCCGTCTTGCTTACCCAGGGGTCCGTCGTGCGTGCGGAAACTGCTTACTTTCGGGGAGGAGAGGCCTGCCTCTTGCCGTCCGCCGGGCGTCCCTGCGCTCCTGCCGGACGGTCGCGCCGCTCGCCCATCCCCGCCTGGCGCTTCTTGCGCTGCTCCTCCATCCACTGCTGCCGCTTCTTTTTCTGCTCGGCGGTCAGCACCCTGTCCACCTCGGCCTGACGGGCCTGCATCAGCTCCATCATCCGGGTGCGGCGCTGCTCGGGCGTCAGGTCGGCGCCGCGCAGCTCAGCTGCTTTTGCCCGGTATTTCTCATCGATGGCGTCCAGCTGCTTCTTCTGCTGAGCGGTGACGCCGATGTACTTATACATCTCTTCGCGGCGGGCTCCCCAGTCGCGCATCCCGGGCGCGGGCCGCTGTCCCTGGGGCGGCTTCACGGCCGCCTGGCCGCTCTGCTTCTGCTCCGGGGCCTTCGACCCGCCGGACTGCGCCTGCAGACCCGTGACCTGCCAGGCGAGAAGCGCGGCCGGGATGACCGCCAGCGTGAGGATCCTGATCGTCCGCATCGTGCTGCCTCCTGTCCGCGGAATACCTTCCGTGACCTTGCTCGTTCACGCAGTTAGACGGCCGTCTGCCGCGCTCCTTAACACGGTCCCGCCAAAAAAGGAAGTACAAATGGAGACGGGTCCGGGAGTCGACTTCCCGGACCCGGCTGTACCGGCGGAACCGGCCGAAGCGCGTCAGGCGGCCCCTCGCCTGGCCTTCAGATATTCGTCGATGGCGATGGCGCTCCGCCGGCCGGCGCCCATGGCCGTGATGACCGTCGCCGCCCCCGTCGCCACGTCGCCTCCCGCGAATACGCCCGGGATGGAGGTGGCGCCGGTCTCCTCGTCCACCACGATGCCGCCCCACTTCTCGACAGCCAGGCCCTCCGTGGTCTGGCGGATGAGAGGATTGGGAGTCTGCCCGACGGCGATGATGGCGGTGTCAACCTCCATCTCGAATTCGCTCCCCGGGACGGGATGCGGCCTCCTGCGTCCGCTCTCGTCCGGCTCCCCCAGCTCCATCCGGACGCAGCGAATCCTCTGCAGCCAGCCGCTCTCGTCGCCGATGAACTCCACGGGATTGGTCAGCAGCAGGAACTTCACGCCCTCCTCCTCGGCGTGATGGACCTCCTCGGCCCGCGCCGGCATCTCCTCCCGGGAGCGGCGGTAGACGATGGTCACCTCTTCGGCCCCCAGACGCAGGGCCGTGCGCGCGGCATCCATCGCCGTGTTCCCCGCTCCGACCACCGCGCACCTGCGGGGACGCTTCAGAGGGGTCCCCTGCACCGGGAACTCCTTCGCGTTCATCAGGTTCACCCGGCTCAGGAACTCGTTGGCGGCGTAGACGCCGTTCAGCTCCTCTCCCGGGATGTTCAGGAACACCGGCGCTCCGGCTCCCGTCCCGATGAACACCGCATCGAACCCGCTTTCCAGAAGCTGCTGGATGGTGAATGTCCGGCCGACGACCGTGTTCGTGTAGAACTCCACGCCCATCCGGCCGATGCTTTCGATCTGCGCGTCCAGGATGCTCCGCGGCAGCCGGAACTCCGGGATGCCGTAGCGCAGCACCCCTCCCAGTTCGTGCAGCGCCTCGAACACGCAGACGCGGTATCCCTTCGCGGCCAGGTCGCCGGCGCAGGTCAGACCGGCCGGGCCCGCTCCCACCACGGCCACCCTCTGCGCGTCCGGAGCGGGCTGGCGGTGCGCGCCGTTCTGCGGCAGATGCTCGCGCGCCCAGTCCGCGACGAACCGCTCCAGCCGTCCGATGGCGACGGGACCGTTCACCTTCGCCATCACGCAGTACTTCTCGCACTGCTCCTCCTGCGGACACACGCGCCCGCAGACCGCCGCCAGCGCGTTCGCCTGAGCGATGACCTCCGCCGCCTCCTTGAAGCGCCGCTCGGCCACCATCTGGATGAACGCCGGGATGTCGATGTTCACCGGGCAGCCGCGCACGCAGGGCCTGTTCTTGCAGGCCAGACAGCGCGAAGCCTCCTCCACGGCCATGTCTTCCGTGTATCCGAGGGCGACCTCTTCGAAGTTCCGGGCCCGGACCTGCGGGTCCTGTTCGGGCATGGGGGTCCGGGGTCTTCTCTCACGCTTTGCCACTTCGAGCCTCCGCGGCCACCCGCTCCTCCTCCCGGTAGATGCTCTTCCTGGCCCGCAGGGTGTCCCAGTCCACCAGATGTCCGTCGAACTCCGGCCCGTCCACGCAGGTGAAGCGGGCCTCTCCCCCCACGGTGACCCGGCAGCCGCCGCACATCCCCGTGCCGTCCACCATCACCGGGTCCAGGCTCACCGTGGTGGGGATGCCCTTCTCCCGCGTCAGCTGGCAGACGGCATGCATCATGGGCAGCGGCCCGATGGCGTAGCAGTGATCGACGGTCTCGCGCTCCGCAAGCCCGGCCAGCGCGTCGGTCACCAGCCCCTTGCCCCCCTTCGAGCCGTCATCCGTCATGACGATGAGCTCATCGGAGCACTCGCCCATCTCCCGCTCCAGGATGAGCAGGTCGGCCGTCCGCGCGCCGATGATGCCCACGATGCGGTTGCCGGCCTCCTTCAGGGCGCGGGCCACCGGCAGCATCACGGCGATGCCCACCCCTCCCCCCACGCAGGCCACCGTGCCGTACTGGCAGATGTGGCTGGGGGTCCCCAGCGGCCCCACCAGGTCCTTCACGGTCCGGCCCTCCTCCATGGCTCCCAGCTCCCGCGTGGTGGCGCCCACCTCCTGGAAGATGATGGTCACCGTCCCTTCGGCGCGGTCCGCGTGCGAGATGGTCAGCGGGATGCGCTCGGAAGTCTCCTGCGGGCGGATGAGAAGGAACTGGCCGGGCCGCGCGCTGGCGGCCACCAGCGGGGCGCGGATGACCATCCTCACCACGGCGGCGGACAGCCGCTCCTTCCGGAGAATCTCGAACCTGTAGCTGGACGGGTTCAGCAGTCCTTCCAGCCTGCACGTGTGGCCGTTTCCGCTGATCCAGTCGCCGCTTGCGGCGGACTTGTGTTGTCCTTCCGAATCCATGGTCCTGTCAGTGTCTCTCTTTCAGCTCGGAGTGTCCCGGAGCCCCTGAACGGGAGACCGGCAGACGCGGCCGGAGCCGGGCTGCGGCGCAAGTGCGGCAGCCCGGCCGTCCATCTGGCAGCTCCTGCCGGAGCAGGGACTACTCTCTCAGACCCAGCCGCGGGCGCGCATGGCCTCGGCCACCCTCTGGATGGCGACCATGTAGGCGGCCGTGCGCATATCGACCTCGTATTCCAGCGACATGTCCAGGACGGAGGCGAAGGCCGTGGTCATCTTCCGGTCCAGCCGCTCGTGGACGAGCTCCTCCTCCCAGTAGTAGCCGGTCTCGTTCTGCACCCACTCGAAGTACGAGACGGTCACGCCGCCCGCATTGCACAGGAAGTCCGGGATGACGAACACTCCCCTGCGGTAGAGGATGTCGTCCGCCTTCGGGTTCGTGGGGCCGTTCGCGAGCTCGGCCACGATCTTCGCCCGGATGTTTTCCGCATTGTGTTCCGTGATGACGTCCTCCAGAGCGGACGGAGCCAGCACGTCCACCTCGAGCTCCAGGAGCGCCTCGTTCGTGATGGGCTGAGCCCCGGGATAGCCTTCCAGAGAGCCGTTGGCCAGCTTGTAGCGCACCAGGTCGTGGGCGTCGGCCCCGTCCGGCAGGTACACCCCGCCCCGGCTGTCGCTGACCGCCACCACCCTGCATCCCAGCAGGTCCTGGAACAGGGTGGCCGCGTACTGGCCGGCATTTCCGAAGCCCTGGATGGCCACCGTGGCCTGCGTCAGGTCGATGCCCAGATGCCTGGCCGCCTCGCGCACCGTGTAGGCTCCTCCGCGGGCCGTGGCGTCGCCGCGGCCTTCCGAACCTCCGACCGACAGCGGCTTGCCCGTGATGACCCCGGGGGCGTTGTGCCCGGTGATGACGCTGTATTCATCCATCATCCACGCCATGATCTGCGGCGTGGTGTAGACGTCGGGCGCCGGGATGTCGCGGTCCGGTCCGATGAACCGTCCCAGAGCCCGGATGTAGCCGCGGCTCAGCCTTTCCAGCTCGCCGGGCGACATCTTCTTGGGGTCGCAGATGACTCCGCCTTTCCCCCCGCCCAGCGGGATGTCCACCACGGCGGTCTTCCAGGTCATCCAGGCGGCCAGCGCCCGGACCGTGTCGATGGTCTCGTCGGGATGGAAGCGGATGCCGCCTTTGTTGGGGCCGCGGGCGTCGTTGTACTGCACCCGGAAGCCCTTGAACACTTTGACGGAGCCGTCGTCCATCCTGACGGGGATGGTGACGTGGAGCTCCCGCATGGGTTCGCGGAGAGCCTGATGGATGGCGGGGTCGAGCTGAAGCTTCGCTGCGGCCCTGTCCAGTTGCTGCTGAGCAATCTCGAACGGGTTGTCGTGCTGGACCCGCTCGGCTGCGAGCGACATGTGCGTTGAACCTCCTCGATCCTGTCTCCCGCAGCCAGCCACGGCGGCTCACACTGCCGCCTGCGGGAAGTGGCAAAGAGGGCTGTCGCGAGGGTCCACGCACACCGTCGTGCCGGTCCGGTCATTGACGCCCGTGTCAACTGCTATGCGATTGGGGCCTCCCGCAGCCCTGCTGCGAAAGGCCTGCTCCAGGAGGCACACCCGCGCGTGAATGGCCCGGCCTGAGCAGTGCAAGCAGGGAGAAAGGGAGCCGCGCTGCTCCTCTCCCAATCTCGCATTCTATCACCCGCGCCGCGGGTCTATCAACACCTTTCCCCAAATCCAGACCTCCCGTCCGCGTGACCCCGTCGTCAGTCGCCCGCTGTCCGAGGGCGCCGGGGAGGTTGCTCATCTCCCGGGCCGTCCGGGCCCTGCCGGCGCGGGAACAGGAGGGGCGGGCATTTCTGGTATAATGAGCCGGCGCGCGGCCGCGTCCACCGGCGAGCCGCCCCGGAGACCCGATGCCCACACTCGGCATTGAAGAGGAAGTCTTTGTCACGGAACCCGCGCGGCCCACTCTGAGGTCGCTCTATTACCTTGCCAGGCTTCTGGCGAGGGACCCGCGGTTCTACTACGTCCACTCGGCCTCCAACTTCGCGCGCTTCCGAGATGTGCGCTTCGGGCTGATGGGCGGCGTGGAAGTCTCCACCGGCGTCCACTCCGACCCGGACTGCCTGGTGGAGGACCTGCGGCTGCGCCGCCGGGACCTGGCATCGGTGGCCGACGGGCTCATCGTGCCGATGGGACATCTGCTGGAGCAGGACACGCCCTCCAACGTGTGCGGCCTGCAGGTGCATCTGGGAGACCTGCCGGACAAGGACCGCGCCTACCGCAATATCGTCCATTTCCTGCCGCTTCTGCTCCTGCTGACCGCCAACTCTCCGGCGGTGAGCGGCCGCAGGGCGGGAAAGTCGTGCCGCGTGCTGAACTCCTTTGCCATCGGGCCGCTGCGGCCGGACCGCAGGTACCGCTTTCAGGATGTCATCTACTCGAAGCGGCTGGGCACGGTGGAGGTGAGGGTGCCGGACCCCGTCTGGGACCTGGAGCGCGTGCGCTGGCTGGTAAGATGCCTGGTGGCGGTGGCGGCCCTGGACCGCGACCTGCCGTTCGACCCGGCCGTCTACAACGAGCAGCGCCTGGAGGCCGCGCGGGACGGGCACAATGAACATACACGGCGGCTTCACTGCGAACTGCGGGAGATTATCGACGTGCCCGGCGAACTGTTCGAGCGCACCCCGGCCGACGAGATGTGGGACATCTACGAGCGGGAGGGCGCGGTGGCGGCCTATCGCCGGGCCGACCGCGGCTATCGCGGGCCTGACGCCGGGGAGGCGCCCGCGGGGCGCCGGGCCCCCGCGGTGGCGTTCGCGGCGGTGGCCGGCTTTTTGGGATACTTCCTCCCGCGGCTTCCCTACTACGCGTGGAAGGGGCTGGTGGAATGAACGGGTTGCTGGCTGCGGCGGGACTGCTGGCTCTGGCTGCGGCAGGTTCGGCCGTGTTCCTGCGCACGGTGTGGTTCCACCGGGACCCGAAGCGCTCGCCCCGGGAGTCGGGGGCGGTGCTCATCGCGCCCGCGGACGGGATGGTGGTGTATGCCCGCCCGTTCCGGGACGGCCGCGTGGTCTCGGAGAAGCTGGGGGAGCGCATCCCGGTCACCGAGATAACGGGGATGCTGGGCAGCTCCGGCTCCGGGTGGATGCTGGGCATCTATATGTCGCCTCTGGACGTGCACTACAACTATGCCCCCTGCGCCGGCGTGGTGCAGTCCATCCATCACCGCCGCGCCGCGCTCAACCTTCCGATGCTGGACCTGTGGGAATACATCAGGATGGTATGGCTGCGGCGTCTGGTGCAGCTTTTCGGGCGCCGGTTCCATCTGGAGAACGAGCGGACCACCCTGTTCCTGGACGGGGAAAGGGTGCGGCTGGCGCTGGTGCTCATCGCGGACAAGTTCGTGAGTAAGATAAACTGCTTCGTTGCCGCCGGACAGCAGGTGGACTGCGCACAGAAGCTGGCGTTCATCGGGAGAGGCTCCCAGGTGGATGTGGTGATATTCGATGAGAACGTGCGCCTGGAGGTGGCGCCCGGGATGCGGGTGCGGGGAGGCGAGACCGTGATCGCGAGGATAGCGGAGGACGAGGGATGCTGAGGCTCGCCGGACTGCTGCTGGCGGCTGTGCTGGTGGCGGGCATCGCATATCAGACCTGGCAGACCGCCGAGATGCGCAAGGAGCTCCGGCTGCTGTCCCGCCAGATGGCGGCGGAGACCGCGGCGGCGGGCGCGCCGGTGGACGATGCCGCGCTGGCCGGGGCGGGCGAAATGCTGGAAGAAGCCGCCAGAGCGGCGCGTCAGGGGGAGATGGCCCGCGCACGGAGCCTGGCCCGCAGCGCATACATGATGCTGGACCCGGACTCCCGCGCCATCCTGGACGCGGCGCCGCTCCTGCGAGAGCTGACGGGAGGGGCCGCGGAGTTCCTGAGGAAGCAGCTGGGAGGACTTTACGAGCCGCCCGAGACGAAGGACAAGCGCCGGTGAGTCACCACGGACACCTGCGGGAGCCGGACCTGAAGGTCGCGGCGGTCATTCCCGCCTACAACGAGGCGCCTCGCATCCGCCGTGTGCTGGAGGCGGCCGTCGCCGCGTCGCTGGTCGACGATGTGCTGGTGGTCAGCGACGGCTCCACCGACGGCACCCTGCAGGCCGCTCTGGAGGTGCCCGGCGTGCGGGCGGTGGAACTCGGCTCCAACATGGGCAAGGCGGCGGCCATGTGCGAGGGGGCGCTCCGAACGGAGGCCGGAGTACTGGTGTTCCTGGACGCCGACCTCATCGGCCTGAAGCCGGAGCACGTGGACGGGCTCGCCCGTCCGGTGCTGGAGGGGCGGGCGGACATGTGTGTGGGCGTGTTCCGGGGAGGCCGTCTGCTGACGGACCTGGCGCAGAAGATTGCGCCGGTCATCTCCGGCCAGCGGGCCATCCGCCGGGAGCTGTTCCTCTCCATCCCGGACCTGCCCGCGCTCCGGATGGGGGTGGAGATCGCGCTGACGCGCTGGGCAAGATGGGCCGGCATCCGCGTCTGCACCACAGTCATCGGCGGGGTGACTCACTCCATGAAGGAGGAGAAGCTGGGACCGGTGCGGGGGGTGGCTTCGCGCGTCCGGATGTATGCGGACATCGGGCGGGTGCTGATGGACGGGCGGAGGCTGCGGGAGCAGGCTCGGGCGCTGCGAACGCTGAGGCAGCTGGAGGCGGGAAGCAGGGAGCCTCTGCAGCCCGGCTCCCGCCGCGGCTGACGCCTCCGGCCCCGGAGACCGCTCCGTGAAGAACCTGCTGGCCGCCCGGGTCTTCGAGAACATCGCCTCGCTGATGGAGATAGGCGGGGAGAGCCCCTTCAAGGTGAACGCCTACCGGAACGCCGCGGCCACCTTCGCCTCGCTGACGGACGACCTGGAGCAGCTGGCGGCGCGCGGGGAGCTCCGGAGCATCCCGGGCGTGGGCGAGGCCATCGAGAAGAAGACCCTTCAGATCCTCGAGACCGGGACGTGCGACCTCTACGAGCGCCTCAAGCAGCAGTTCCCTCTCAGCATCCTGGAGCTTCTGGAGCTGCCCGGCGTGGGAGCCAGGACCGTGCGCGTGCTCTACGAAGGGCTGGGGGTGGATGGTCTGGACGCGCTGGAGAAGGCGGCCCGCTCCGGCCGCGTCCGGCAGCTTCCCCGGATGGGCGCGAAGGCGGAGCAGCGCATCCTGGAGAGCATCGAGCGCCTGCGGGCCCGTCCTTCCGGCATCCCTCTGGCCCGGGCCCTTCCGCTCGCGGAGGCCATCGCGTCGCGGATGGCGGGGCTTCCCGGCGTGGTTTTGGCCGCGGCGGCCGGGGCGGTCCGGCGCTTCGCGGAGCTTGCGCCGCGCGTGACCGTGGCGGTGGCGGCGGACCGTCCGGAGGAGGCGCTGGAAGCGTTCCTGCGGGAGACCGGAGGGACCGTGCGGGAGAAAGGGCCGGAGAGGGCCGCCGCGCAGCTGCCGGGCGGCGAGGAGGTGGAGTGCTGCGCGGCCCGTCCGGAGCACGCGGGGGCTCTTCTGGTCCGGGCGACCGGCTCGGAGGCGCATACCGCCCGTCTGGAGGCGCTGGCGCGCGAGAGGGGGCTCGCCTTCCGGGGGGCGCTTCTGCTGGACTCAGGCGGCAGAGCGGTGTCCTGTCCGGACGAGGAGTCCTTCTACGACGCGCTGGGGATGAGCTTCGTGCCGCCGGAGCTCCGGGAAGACCGCGGCGAGGTGGAAGCCGCCCTGAACTGCGCCCTTCCGGAGCTGGTCCGGGCCTCGGACCTGAAGGGCGACCTGCACGCCCACACGGTGGACTCGGACGGCTCGGGGACGCTTGAGCAGATGGCGGAGGCCGCCGCGGCGATGGGATATGAATATCTGGCCATCACCGACCACTCTCAGGCGCTGACGGTGGCGCGGGGTCTGACTCCGGAGCGTCTGGCCGCGCAGGGCCGGCTCATCGACGCGTTCAACGCCTCCGGCGGAGGCGTGCGGCTGCTGAAGGGCGTGGAGGTGGACATCCGGCAGGACGGGTCGCTGGACCTGCCGGACGAAGCGCTGGAGGGCCTGGAGTGGGTGGTGGCGAGCATCCACTCGCATTTCGGACTGAGCCGGGAGGAGATGACCGCCCGCGCGCTGAGGGCGCTCGCCTCGCCTCACGTGCACGTGCAGGCTCATCCGACGGGCCGTCTCATCGGCGCAAGGGACGCCCACGCGCTGGACGTGGACGCCCTCATCGAAGCCGCGGCCCGGACCGGGAAGGCGCTGGAAATCAACTCCTATCCCGAGAGGCTGGACCTGAGCGCGGAGAACGCCCGCAGGGCGGCGGATGCGGGAGTGCGCATCGTGGTCTCGACGGACAGCCATCACCCGTCGCACCTGTCCAAGGTGTCCTACGGCATCGGCACCGCCAGGCGGGCCGGGCTGACGCGGGAGGATGTCCTGAATACCCTGCCTCTGGAAGCGCTGCTGGAGTGGGCGCGCTCCCGGCGGACGCTCTAGCGGGCCGGCTCCTCGGTCAGCCAGCGGGCGGCATCCACCGCGTGATACGTCAGGATGAGGTCGGCCCCCGCCCGCCTGATGCCGGTCAGGATCTCCAGCACGGTCCTTTTCTCGTCCAGCCACCCGTTCGCCGCCGCGGCCTTGACCATCGAGTATTCCCCGCTCACGTTGTAGGCGGCGACGGGAAGGTCCGTGATGGCTCGGGCATCGCTGACGATGTCCAGGTAGGCGAGGGCGGGCTTCACCATGATGATGTCGGCGCCCTCGTCGATGTCGGCGACCATCTCACGGGCGGCCTCGCGCCGGTTGGCCGGGTCCATCTGATAGCCCCGGCGGTCGCCGAAGCGGGGCGCGCTTTCGGCGGCGTCCCGGAACGGCCCGTAGAAGGCGGAGGCGTACTTGGCCGCGTAGCTCATGATGAGGGTGTTCTGGAACCCGGCCGAGTCCAGGCTTTCGCGGATGAATCCGACGCGGCCGTCCATCATGTCCGAGGGCGCGACGATGTCCGCGCCCGCCTCCGCGTGGGAGACGGCCGTTCGCGCGAGCAGCTCCAGGGTGGCGTCGTTGTCCACCTCGCCGTTGCGAAGGACTCCGCAGTGTCCGTGGCTGGTATACTCGCACAGGCAGACGTCGGTGATGACGAGCAGGTCGGGGATGTTCGCCTTCAGGAGCCGCACCGCCCGCTGGACGACGCCGTCCTCGGCCCACGCGCCGCTGCCCTCTTCGTCCTTGGAGGGCGGAAGGCCGAAGAGCAGCACGGCGCGGACTCCCGCTTCGCGGGCCCGGGCGGCCTCGCGCGCCAGCAGGTCGGCGGAGTAGCGGAAGACTCCCGGCATGGAGGGGACTTCCACCTTCACGTCGAGCCCGGGGGCCACGAACATCGGATAGATGAGGTCGGAGGGCGAGAGCTCGGTCTCGCGGACCATCCGCCGGATGCTTTCGCTGCTTCTGAGGCGGCGCAGTCTGGTCTGGGGATAAGCCATGGTCTGGTCCTGGAGTGTATAACGTCGCGGTCCCGGCTTCACGCGCCGGCGTTTCGATTATAGTCCAATGCGCGCCCGCTCACACGGGGCGCGGGGTGGCTGCGGGGAGATGATCGCTTATCTGAAGGGGACGGTGCTGCGGGTGGGAGCCTCGCACTGCGTGCTGGAGGCGGGAGGCGTGGGCTACCGCGTGCAGGCGCCCGCTCCGGCTCTGGCGGCGATGCGCGAAGGGGAGACCGCGGCGCTCTACATCCACACCAGCGTCCGGGAGGACGCCATCGAACTGTTCGGCTTCCCGTCCGAACTGGAGCAGCAGCTGTTCGAGACGCTGATCGGCGTGACGGGGGTGGGCCCGCGGATGGCGATGGGGATGCTGTCGGCCATGAGCGTCCGAGACATCGCCGCCGCCGCCCGCGACGACGGGTCCCGGCTGCAGACCATCCCGGGCATCGGCAGGAAGACGGCCCAGCGCATCGCGCTGGAGGTGGGGGAGAAGCTGCAGGAGCTGGCGCTCGCGGCCGCGGCGGAGCAGCCTGCGGAGCCGGACGCCATGGCTGATGTGCTGGAGGGGCTGGTGGCGCTCGGCTACAGCCGCAGCGACGCCCGGAGGGCGGCGCAGGAGGCGCGCAGGAGCCTGCCGCACGAGACAAGCGCCGCGGTGCTGCTGAAGGAGGCGCTGAACGTCCTCAACCGCTAGCGCCGGGCGGGGTCCGGGCGGCGCGCGGCGGGCGGTCGGCAATGAGAGCGTCCAGCGAGATGCTTCCGGCGCCGGTGAGCGCCAGGCAGGCGGACATCGCGAAATACGCCAGCGCAAGCTCCTTGGTGGAGATGGGGTCCCCGGCGTGGGCGACGAACGCGGCGACGGTCATCGTCAGGAAGACGAAGAACGCGGCGACGCGGGTGGCCAGCCCCAGGACCAGCAGCACTCCGCCCACCAGTTCGGACCCGGCCGCCAGCCAGGCGAAAAGCTCCGGCAGCGGGAAACCCATCTTCCCGACCGTCTGGATGAAGCCGGGCATGTTCCCTCCGAAGATCTTCTGGTAGCCGTGCATCGCGATGCCGGCTCCGCAGAGCACCCGGAGCCAGAGAAGGCCCAGCGAGGTCGAGTTGTCCCGGTCGATCAAGGCTCCCCCTCCTTTTCGGCCCGTCCGCGCCTCCGGCGCGGCCGGGAATGCTCGTGAGACTTATTCCTGAAGACTCATCGCCGGAGCACATTGTTCCCGCGGAGCGGCGGGCAGGCCGGGGCCTTCGGCAGCCGATCGGGACGGTGAGGCCTCTGCGAGGCGCGCGGGAGGGTGAGGCTCCTGCCGAACCGTCCGGACAGGGTCGATGGCGCGTTTGGGACGGCTCAGCGGGAGATCCGCCCTCCCGTTTTGGCCAGAACCGTCCACCCTCACCCCGGCCCTCTCGCGTCGGGGGAGAGGAGGGTTTCGCACGCCCCGGCCGGCCGGGTGGGGCCTCCGCGGTCCGGAAGGAACGGTGGGGTTCCTGCCGGACTCCGGCGCAAAGCGCCGATAATAATGCCGGGCAGCGGCCGCGGCGCGGACCATCGGCCGGGTCCGCGGGGTCTGATGGAAAGAGCGGCCGCGGGCGTGCGCGGCAGGCTGCCGCAAAAGACTTGCGCTGCGGCCGCCAAGGGTGTATTGTGTTGTCATCTGCGCCCCGGCAGAGGGCGGACGCCGGAAGGGGCACTGCGTGCCCCGGAGGAGCCGGCAGGATGCGCCGGGCGCCGCTTCGACGCCCACGAAGCGGGACTGCCCCCGGCCGCCGGACCGGACGATGCGAGCGGTCCAGCGGCTTCAGAACCATGCTTCCCGGAAAAGTCAGGCAACTGCACAGGACCGTGAGACCCGCCCTGCTGACCCTGCTCGCCGCGGCTGCCGCAGGCGCGCCGGCCGCTGCCGCCCGTCTGCCGGCCGCCGTCTTCGTGACCGGCCAGCAGGTGTCCGGACAGGCGTTCCTCGAGGACGGGCGCATCTGGGCGCCGGCCGGCCAGCTGGCCCGCGCCGCGGAGGCTTCCCTGACGCCCTCCGCAGGAGGCTTCACCGTGGCCGGCGCCGGCGCATCCATCCCGGCCCGGACGGTGGACGGCGTCGCCTACGCCGACGCGGCGGCCTTTGCGGAGGCCCTGAACGGCGTGGCGCGGCGCTCCGGCGGGCGGCTGGACATCCTGGCCCGCGTGGCCGACGTGCGGTTCTCCGGCGGGCGCATCTTCATCTCCTGCACCCTCCCCGTCAGCTACAGCGTCCACCGCCTGACCGGCCCGGAGCGCGTCTACGTGGACCTGAACGAGGTTATCCTCGAGGGTCCGGCAGGGGAGACGCGTTCGGAGAAGGCGGCCGTGAGGGCGCTCCGGCTCTCACAGTACGCTCAGCGGACGGTGCGGGTGGCGGCCGAGACGGCCGGCAGGCTGGAGTATACGGTCCAGTCGCCGCCGCGGACGCGACAGGTGGTCATCGCGCTGTCCTCGTCCGGAGACTCGCCTGCCGGGACAGCACCCGCAGGCGAGGCCGCACAGGTCCGCGAGGGCATCACCACCGTGCGCAGCGTGCGGCTGGAGGAGTCGGAGACGGGGGCGCGGTTCATCGTGACGGCGGGCGGCCCGCTGGCGGCGCAGGAGGACCGCGACCCGGCCACCGGGCAGCACTGGCTCGACCTCGATTCCACCCTGCTTGAGGGCGAGGCGCCGGAGTTCCGTCCGCAGGGAAGGCTGCTGGCTGCCGCCAGGGTGGTGCAGTTCCGTGCGGGGGTGCCCAGACTGCGGCTGGTGGCTCAGGTGCGCCGGGTGGTGGCCACCCGCCTTGCAGGAGGCGAGGGACCGCACCAGATCATCTGGCACCTGTCGGTCCCCGAGGGGGCCGAGGGAGACTGGAAGCGGAAGGTCATCATCCTGGACCCGGGGCACGGAGGCAGGGACACGGGCGCCCGCGGCAACGGTCTGAACGAGAAGGACGTCAACCTCTCCATCGCCCGGCTGGCCGCCGAGGAGGGGAGACGGCGGGGGCTGGACATCGTCCTGACCCGCGACAGGGACGTGGAGATGTCCCTGCGGGCCCGCACGGACCTCATCGCCTAATACGACACGACGCTCTTCGTCAGCATCCACAACAACTCCAACACGCGCCCGAACAGCGCCTCCGGGACGGAGGTCTACTACCATATGCAGGACCCCGACTCGCGCGCACTGGCGCAGGCCATCCACGACCGCATCGTGGCTCAGGTCGGGACTACGCCGCGCGGCGCTCGCTCGGACTCGCGTCTTTACAGCACGGGACTCTTCGTTTTGCGCAACTCGCCCGTCCCTGCCGCGCTGGTGGAGGTGGGATACATCAACCATTCCGGTGACGCCGCCCGGCTGAAGGACCCGCAGTTCCAGAAGACGGTTGCGAAGGCCATCATCGATGGGATAGTGTCCTATCTCGGAGGTCTGACCCCCGCCCGCGAGCCGGAAGAGACCAGGACGGAGCCGGAGGAGGGCGCGGGGGAGCAGCAATGATGCTTCAGTGCCGGTCTGCCCTGATGGCGGCCCTCGCGGCCGCCCTGATCGCCGGGGGGTGCGCCGCGCCGGAGCGGCAGGAGCCTTCCGCCACCCCGGGCGGAGGAGTGCCGCGGCCGTCGAAGCCCGCCGAGGCGCGCGTGACCATCTTCGTCCCGGTGCTGGTGAACGACGAGATGCGGCTGGAGAAGCGCTCCGTGGCCGTCCCGGCGGATGAGCCCGGTCCGAAGGAGACCCTGCAGGCGCTGCTGGACTATCGCATCGCAGGGCAGAGGATGTTCCCGGACGGGGTCCGCGTGCTGGACTTCGAGGTGGGGCAGGACGGGGTGGCCGTGGTGGACCTTTCGCCCGAGATACGCCTTTACAGCGGCGGCAGCATGGAGGAATCGGGCGCTCTGAACGCCCTGGTGATGACGGCAGCGCAGTTCGATGGGGTGAAGTCGGTGCGCTTCCTGTGCGACGGGCAGGAGATGGAGACGCTGGGAGGGCACGCCGACCTGACCGTGCCGCTCCTGCCGGACCGCCGGCTGCTCGTGGAGCCGGATTGAGCGCGGTGCGGCTCGGGATATTCGATTCCGGCCTGGGAGGGCTTTCGGTGGCGCGCGCCGTCCTGCGCCGCAGGCCCTCGGCCAGCATCCTCTACTTCGCGGACACCGCCCACGTGCCCTACGGCGACCGGCCTCTGGAGGAGGTGCGCTCCTTCGCGCTGGGGATAACGGGATTCCTGGCGGCGCAGGGCGCCGGGGCCGTGCTGATGGCCTGCAACATGTCCAGCGCCTGCGCCCTGGACGAGGCGCGCGCGGCTCATCCCGGACTTCCGGTCATCGGGGTGGTGCAGGCGGGCGCGCGCGCTGCGGTCCGGGAGGGACAGGACACCGTCGCCGTGCTGGCCACGGCCGGCACGGTCGCAAGCGGGGGCTACGTGCGCTCCATCCGGGCCATCGCCCCGGACGTCCGGGTGGTGCAGGTGGCGTGCCCGGAGTTCGTGCCGCTCATCGAGGCCGGAGATCTGGACGGCCCGAGGGTGGAGCGGGCGGCCGCGGGGTATCTGGAGCAGGCGCTGGAGGGCGGCGCGAGGGTGGTCGTGCTGGGCTGCACGCACTATCCCTTCCTTCTTCCCGTGCTCCGGCGGCTGGCGCCGGCGGGGACGGTGTTCGTGGACCCGGCCGGCGAGGCGGCCGAGGAGGCGCTGGCGGCCGCCGGCGACCGTCTGGACTGCGGGAGCCCGTCGCGGTTCATCCTCTCGGCACCTTCCGCCACGTTCCGGCCCGTGGGGTCGCGCTTCCTGGGGAGGCAGCTTCCCGCGCTGGAGCTGGCGGAGTGGCGGGAAGAGGACGGAGGGCTGCGGCCGGCGATGGCGGAGGCGGACGCCGCCCTGTGCGACGCCGCGAGGGAGGAGGTCTGAAACGATGCCGAGAGTGGACGGACGGGCGGCGGACGAGCTTCGCCCCTGCCGGATAACGCGCCACTACATCAAGCATGCGGAGGGCTCCTGCCTCATCGAGATGGGCGACACCCGGGTGGTGTGCACGGCCACGGTGGAGGAGCGCGTGCCGATGTGGCGCAAGGGGCAGGGGGCAGGCTGGGTGACGGCCGAGTACGGGATGATCCCCCGCTCCTGCAAGGAGCGAAACCAGCGCGAGGCGTCCCGCGGAGGGCCCGGGGGGCGCACGTTCGAGATACAGCGGCTGGTGGGACGGGCGCTGCGCTCGGTGGTGGACCTGGAGGCGATGGGGGAGCGCACCATCTGGCTGGACTGCGACGTCATCCAGGCGGACGGCGGGACGCGCACGGCCTCCGTGACCGGCGCGTTCGTGGCGCTCTGGGACGCGTTCGGCTGGATGGTGGAGAACCGGATGCTGGACCGCAGGCCCGTGACGCAGTATCTTGCGGCCGTCAGCGTGGGCATCGTGTCCGGCGCGGAGCTGCTGGACCTCTGCTACGAGGAGGACTGCCTGGCGCAGGTGGACCTGAACCTGGTGATGACCGCCGACGGGAAGATCGTGGAGGTGCAGGGGACGGCGGAGGCGGCGCCGTTCGGCAAGGACCGGCTGTTCAAGATGCTGGAGCTGGGCGAGCGGGGGATACGGCAGCTGGTGTCCATCCAGAAGAAGGCGCTGGAGGGAGCGTGAGGGCGCCGGTGCGCATCGTGGTGGCCACGTCCAACCCGCACAAGGCGGACGAGATCCGCAGCATCGCGGGGGATTGCGGGGTGGAGCTGGTGGCGCTGAGCGCGCTGGACCGGCGGGTGGAGCTTCCGGAGGAGGACGGGGAGACGTTCCTCGAGAACGCGCGCCGGAAGGCGCTGCACGTGGCGGCGGCGGTGGGCGAGCCGGCGCTGGCGGACGACTCGGGCCTGTGCGTGGATGCGCTGGGAGGAGAGCCGGGCGTGCGCTCCAACCGGTTCCTGGGCGAGGACAGCACCCCGGCGGAGCGCAACGAGGCCATCCTGCGGATGCTGGGGCGGACCCCTGACGAGGAGCGGACGGCCAGGTTCGTCTGCGCCGCGTGCATCGCGTTCCCGGACGGGCGGACCATCCAGGCGCTGGAGACCTGCGCCGGGGTCATCGCCCGGCGCCCGTCGGGCGGGGGAGGGTTCGGGTACGACCCCATCTTTTTCGTGCCGGAGCTGGGTCGCACGCTGGCCGAGGTGCCTCAGGAGGCCAAGAACGCCATCAGCCACCGGGGCAAGGCCGTCCGGGAGGTCCTGCGCCTGCTGCGCCGGCAGCCCTGAGCGCCGTCACCCTCCTGCCTGACCCCTCCCGGCCGCATGATGCCCCGGCCGGGCCTTCGGGAGGGTGAGGCTCCTGCCGAACCCTTTGGGCGGGAGCGACGGGGATTTCGGGTCGGCTCAGCGGGAGCTTCGCCCTCCCCTTCGAATGGAATCGTGCCACCCTCACCCCGGCCCTCTCCCATCGAGGGAGAGGGGGAGTTCCGGGAATGGCCAGTGCCGGCCGTGCGAGCGTGGGCGGTGCATGACTCCTTCTCCCCTGGGGGGAGAAGGTCGGGATGAGGGGGAATCCCTCGCCCATCGCCGGCCGCCCTGCCACCCTCACCCCGGCCCTCTCCCATCGAGGGAGAGGGGGAGTTCCGGGAGGGTGAGGCTCCTGCCGAACCCTTTGGGCGGGAGCGACGGGGATTTCGGGTC
>FWWL01001291.1_pt1:27500-49861 | contig 49861 bp, 45 predicted proteins | sample 2228331 | NCBI WGS metagenome assembly FWWL01 (sample SAMEA103939775, study PRJEB20133) | metagenome | reverse complement strand
TTAGTTTTGATGCCATTTTTGAAGCCTTTTACTTTTTGAAATATGTGCTTTTCGGTGAAAAGTTAAAAAGAAAATAAAAATTTTGCAATTTTACCAACTTAGATTGTTTATTAGCATTTTTTTTGTTAAATTTTAACAAAAGTTAATCTATTTAACGAAACGGATAATTTTTTAAAAAACTCACGAGGAGCTTTAATGGCTCAATCCTTTAATATCCTCTTTCTCTCCAGCGAAATCGTTCCATTTGCGAAAACAGGAGGGCTTGCGGATGTCTCCTATGCCCTTCCGCAGGCTATAAAAGAACTTGGACATGAAATCAGAATTATGATGCCAAAATATGGATTTATAAGCGAGAGAAAATATGGCATCCACGAGATCATACGGCTGAGAGAAATGGATATTCCCGTTGGAGATAAACTTCAAAAAGGAAACGCAAAAGCCTCATTTGTCGTCGGGCAAAAGGTAAAAGTTCAAGTCTATTTCCTTGAGAATGAATTTTATTACAATCGCGATGGGATATATGTTGATTCAAAAACTAAGATGGATTATCCCGACAACGATGAGAGATTTATTTTCTTCTGCAAAGGCGTCCTTGAAATGTTGAAAAGGCTTGGCTGGGTCCCGGATATAATTCATTGCAACGACTGGCAAACCGCTCTTATCCCGGTTTATCTTAAAACAATTTATAAGAACGATCCATTTTTTAAAAAAATCAAAACAGTTTTAACCATACACAATATCGGATATCAAGGCATTTTTCCGAAAGAGTCGTTTCTAAAGTCTGGTTTGCCGGAGGAAATTTTCCCAGAGATTGAGCATAATGGAAATTTCAACTTTTTGAAGGCAGGGATATTATATGCAGATGTGATAACAACAGTAAGTCCAACATATGCGAAGGAAATCATTAGTGATGATGAGTTTGGGGCTGGGCTTTCGGATGTGCTTAAAAAGAGAAAAAGAGATGTCTACGGAATTTTGAACGGTGTCGATTATTCTATATGGAGTCCTGAAATTGACAAGTTTATCCCTGTCCCTTACAATATCCAGACGCTCGAGAGCAAATACGAGAATAAAAAAGCCCTCTTAAAACATTTCGATCTCCCTTACAATGAAAATGTCCCGGTTGTTGCGCAAATTTCAAGGCTTGCTGAGCAGAAAGGATTTGATCTAATTGCTGAGGTCATCGACGATATGATGAAACTTGATATACAATATATTGTGCTTGGAACGGGTGATCCGAAATACGAGGAGATGCTTGAAAAAATTAAAAAGAAATATCCGAAGAAGGTCGGCGTTCACATAGGTTTTAGTGAGGAATTAGCACACTTGATTGAAGCAGGCGCTGATATATTTCTGATGCCCTCAAGATATGAACCTTGTGGGTTGAATCAAATGTATAGTTTGAAATATGGGACTGTTCCTGTTGTGAGAAAAGTTGGCGGGCTTGCGGATACAGTTGAAGAATTTAACCCAAAAACTGGAAAAGGGACGGGTTTTTTGTTTGAGAAATATTCAGGTCAGGAGATGTTGAAAGCGTTGAAGAAGGCGGTCACCATTTACAAGAACAGGAAGGCTTGGTTGAAGTTGATGAAAAATGGAATGGTGAAAGATTTTTCTTGGAACGCCTCCGCTAAGGAATACGTTAAACTTTATGCGAAATTGCTTTCTAAACAAAGGAGAACAAGAACTGTTAAAGCCAAATGAACGAGCGCTTTATTGCAGTATTTCTTGATAGAGATGGAACGATAAACGAAGATGTTAACTTTTTATCTTCCCCTGAACAGGTTATTTTAATAGATGGGTCTGCTGAAGCGATAAAGGAGATGAACGAACTCGGTTTAAAGGTGATCGTTTTCACGAATCAAAGCGGAATCGCTCGAGGTTATTTCACCGAGGACGATTTGCACAAGATACATTCGCGACTTGATGAACTTCTATCTCAAAGTGGGGCGCGGATCGATGCATATTATTATTGCCCACATCATCCTACTGAAGGGAACGGTAAATATAAAGTTGAATGTGAATGCAGAAAGCCTAAGGATGGGATGCTTCAACGCGCTTCCCGTGAACATAACATTGATTTGAAAAAATCTTTTGTGGTTGGCGATAGATGCGCGGATATCAAAGCAGGCAAAACCGCAGGCGCAACGACAATACTTGTCTTAACAGGTCACGGTCACCAAGGGTATGAAAAATGTAAAAGAGAAAATTTAGAACCTGATTTCGTCGCAAGGGATTTAAAAGAGGCTGTTCAAATTATAAAAAAATGTTTGATGGAGAGAAAGGAAAAATGAAAAAAATTGTCATATTAAGCGTGTTTCTTTTTTTCGCTCTAATTGGCTGTAGCAAGGAACCAAACGATGTTGGTTTTGGACTTTTACCAGAAAATGAATTTTTAAATGTTGAAGTATATGAAGATTCCGTTGAAGTTTACGCGGAAAACATACAAAACTTCATTACGCATTCGTCTTCAGATATCTTGGCAATTGGAAATTTTGACAGTATATCCTGTTCAATTCTAATCCGATTTGACCTTCCCGATACATTGAGAAATGTTAAGATCAATTGGGCACGTGTAAAATTGTTCAAGTCAGATTATGTGATTGGCGACAGCACAGCTTCAATACATTTCACCGCACATAAAGTTTTATCAAATTATTATGACACGCTTTACGATTCAAGAGCAATTGGGGAGTTTAACTCGAAACCTGACTCCGTTAACTATTTCCAGCTCGATACTTCAGTTGTGAGAGAGTGGCTTTTGGGCAAAAATTACGGGCTTTATCTTAAGCCAATGAATCAAGGTGTAATTTATGGATTTTATTCTTTCGATGGAGAATTACTTTTTGCTCCTGCGCTTGAAATTGAGATACCCAAAAATGGCGAGAGCGTTGATACCCTTAGATTTCTAACTGGAAGCGATGGCTATATTGCAAGTCTAAATGAAAGGATAGAGCCAAATTATATCGTCCTCCAGGCTGGGGTTGGGTTGAGAAGCATTTTGAAATTTGATATATCAAAATTACCTAAAGATATCATCGTGAATCGGGCGGAGGTTTATCTTTACCTTAAAGAAAAGAAAAAGTATATTCGTGGTAAAGATTCGATCCTTGTAAGTTTCATCAGCGATACAAATCTTGTGAAAAAATCGTTGGGTGGATTCGAGGGGAATTATCTTGGTTTAAGAAATCAACTTGACACACTTGAATATATAGTTCCGATAACCACACCAGTTCAGCGATGGGTAAATGGTGAGACTAACAGCGGAATTTTGATAAGATGCTATTCTGAGGATGACAATTTTGATCGTTTTGTGTTTTATTACTCAGAGAGAAAACCGAAGTTGAAAGTTTATTACACAAAAAAACTGAGGATCTAACCGGATGAAATTAAAGGTTCTTTTATCGCTTTTTTTGTTTTCAATTTCCTTCGCAGGTGGTTCGATCTATTCAAGATTTGGAATTGGAACCTTAAGGTTTTCAAACGCTGATAAAATTGGTGGATTAGGTAGTCTTGGAATCGCTGTCTTTGATCCAACTTATATCAACAGATATAACCCTGCGTTGTGGAGTCAACTTACAAGGGTTAGGGTTTCGGGAAGTTATATCTACGAAGGAACATCAACTCAGGATAAATTTAAAAGCACTTTCTTAACTGCGGGAAATTTTGATGGTGTATTTTTTGCGATGCCATTTTGGAAAAAGTATGCTTTTACATTTGCGATGGGCATTATGCCGTTTAGCAGAGTGAATTACAATGTTAAGAAAGATTCGATCATAAGCGATAGATATTTTTCAGTTTCATACAAAGGCGATGGTGGAATTTCAAGTTTTGTGTTTGGTTTTTCGTTTAAACCCGCTAATAAGCTTAGCGTTGGGTTGAGAGGAGAATATTATTTTGGGACGATAACGAATTCATGGGAGACAAACTTTGGGACGACGGAATTTTTCTATTCGAGTATAAAGAGAGAAAGGGATTATGGTGGACTTGGTTTCACAATTGGAGTTGCTTATGGGCTTGGGGTTGAGAAAAATTCTTTGACATTTGGATTTGTTTTTTCTTCACCAGCAAATTTAAAGGGCGTTTCAACACTTGAGTATACAATTCCAGTTGCAACAGAGCCAAAAATATCGGAAACAAGTCAATTTAATGCGCAACTGCCTTATAGAGCAGGGCTTGGGGTGAGTTATTTTGTTTCCCAAAGAGTTCAATTTTCAAGCGATATTTACTATCAAAATTGGAAGAAGTTTAAAATCGATGGCGACTCTTTGAATTTAACCGATGTTTTTAGAATTGGTGCTGGGGTCGAAATTTTGCCTTCGAGAGAGGTCATTGCTGGATTTTTTGATAAAACATCATATAGATTTGGAATTTTTTATAACAAGGCTTATTTTAAAGTGGAAAACAAAACAATAAACGAAGTGTTTTTGACGATTGGATTTGGATTTCCGGTGAGTTTTGATACGAGATTGAATGTTTCTGCGGAGTATGGAATAAGAGGCGACCTTGATATCGTACGGGATAGAATTTTAAGGATTTCCTTCAGCGTCAACACTGGAGAAATCTGGTTTGTAAAACAAAAACTTGAGGATTAAAAATGAAAAAGTTGTTTTTAGCGATATTTTTTATCTCTGGATTTGTTTTCTCGCAGGGGACACAGCAAGATTCAATTGAAGTTTTGAAAAATTGGTCGTTATTTTATGAGTATTACAAAACCGGGGATTATAACAGCGCTGTCCCATATGGTTGGTTTGTTATGAAGATGCAACCCTCAAGGTTTAAGACGCTTTATAAAGCGATGGAGAAAATTTATTTAAAGTATTATGAGGAGGCACCTCAGGATAAAAAGACTGCTTATGCGGATACCCTTTTGATTATCTATGACAATGCGATAAAATATCATCCAGAAAATGCGTCCGAGTATTACTTGCGCAAGGGATATGTTCTTGAAAATTATTACACGGGAAGAGAACTGGAAGCGATCTCTGCATATGAGAAGGGGATAGAACTTGATTTTGAAAATACCGAATTTTATTACATCGATCGCCTTGGTGTTCTTTACATAAAGAACATGGAGCAATATCCTGAGTTTAGAGAGAAAGCGATCGAGCTTTATCGTAGAGTTATCGATAAAGATCCTCAAAATGTAACCGCAAACGACAGGTTAAGATCCCTTGTTAAAGATATAACTGAATTGATCGAACTTAACAAAAAACGGCTTGAGATTGATCCGGAAAATGTTGAACTTATCTGGACGGTGGCTAACCTTTACATCAGGGCTGAAGATTATAAGAGCGCTATACCATATCTTGAAAAACTAACCAAAAAAGCTCCTGATAATGAGACTTACTGGAATCGACTTGGATATAGTTATCAACGAATTGGTGAATATAGAAAGGCTATTGATACATACAATCGTTCTTTAAAGATAAATCCTGATGCAAAGGAGATAATACTTAACATTGCTATTTGCTATCGTGAACTTGACAACTTCGAACAAGCGAGGTTATGGGCGAGGCGAGCGATGGCAAAGGACAAGAATTGGGGTAGACCTTATATCGAAATAGCGCAAATTTATGAATCAGCGGTTTCGAAATGTGTTAAAACGACAAAAGGTGGCGATTGGACGAAACTTGATTTTACAGATAAACTCGTATATCAACTTGCAGTTGAATATTATGAACTTGCCAAAAGAATCGACCCAAGCGTTGCAAACGAGGCAAACCAGAGAATAAAAAACCTTGAGACGCTTGTCCCAACTCAGGAAGATTATTTCTTCAACAAGCGTAAGATAAAAGATGGGAAGATTCAAATAACTGGTGGCTGTTATGATTGGATTGGTGAAAGCATAACAGTGCCTTACAAAATTTAAAAGATTTCTCTATGAAAATAGCTCTTGCAAGCGATCACGCTGGATTTGAATATAAAGAGAAACTTAAAACATTTCTTAAAGAACTCGGGCATGAACCGGTAGATTTCGGCTGTTATTCACCTGATTCAAGTGATTATCCCGATTTCGCTTATCCAGCAGCACAAGCGGTTGGGAATGGAGAATGCGAAAGAGGAATTTTTATATGTGGCACGGGAATTGGGGTTTCAATAGTTGCTAATAAAGTTAAAGGCGTGAGAGCTGCGAATTGCTGTTCGGTCGAGGAAGCTAAACTTTCGCGTCAACATAATAATGCAAATGTTTTAACCATGGGGGCGAGATTGATATCCTTTGATCTCGCGGTTGATATAGTTAAAGCATGGCTTGAGACCGAGTTTGAGGGAGGAAGACATGAAAGAAGAGTTGAAAAAATTCATAAATTGACGGGGCTTTAAACTGATTTATTATTTATTCTTCTCGACAAGTTCAATAAATGCATCGTAGACCGCGTCGACGCTTAAATCTCTCATACAGATATTCCCTATTGTACACTTTGTCAGGTTGCATGCGATACAATTCAAATCTTCTTTTCTAATCCAGTGATGTTTTTCTCCATATGGACCCTGTGCGTATGGATTTGTAGGTCCGTAAATTCCAAGCGTTGGAGTTCCAACCGCTGTTGCAATATGCATAGGTCCAGAATCATTGCTTATCACAAAAGAGCATCTTTTCAAAATTGAAGCGAGTTGTTTTAGATTTGTTTTTGGAGGGATGATTGGTTTTATTTTCATCGATGAGTAGATTTTTCTTGCGTCGTCAAGTTCTTTATCATTTCCCCACAAGATTAAAATTTTTGCGCCGAGATTTTCCGCTAACATATCTCCAAGGCTTGCGAATTTTTCAAGTCCCCATCTTTTTGTCTCCCATGTTCCAGCGGGATTTAAAGCTATGACAAGTTTATCGTTTAAGTTATATTCATCCCAAAATTTTTTTGCGAAATTTTCAGATTCATCCGAAAGTGGCATGTAAAGTTTTTTATCGACGATATCAAGCCCAATTGTTCTCAATGCGTCAAGATTAAATTCAACATTGTGATGCACTTCTTTTCTTGGTTTCAATTTTATGTTATACGCATAACCTCTTCCTCGAAATGCGTATCCGACGCGATATCTTGCACCAGTTGCAAATGTTATAAGCGCAGACCTTGGATTGCAGAAAAGGTCGATTACCAGATCATATTTTCTTTTTCTAAGGTTTAAAAATTTTTTAATGCTATTTTTCTCTCGTTCGAAAATTATCAATTCGTCGATAAATGGATTGCCCTCGATGATTTCTTTTGCTGGCGGTTCAGTTAAAAAGTCAATTTTTGAATTTGGGAAATTATGTCGAAGATTTTTTAAAACCGGCGTTGAAAGAAGGACATCTCCGATGGCGCGAAGTTTTATGACGAGAATTTTTTGGATTTTTTCTTTTTGAATTTTAAGCAATGCTTTTACTAAATTTGTTTTAGCAAAAGTTAAGAATTGGTAGAAACTAATTCAAGAAAAAGCCCGTCAAAATTCAAAAACAAAAAATGGTTGGACCTATGCTCAAACGTTCCCTCCTTTTAATTTCTGTCCTTTTCATTCTCACAACTTTAACTTTCTCACAAAATGAATCCAGGCTATTTCGTTTTCCAGCAATTTACGATTCTCAAATCGTTTTCACTTACGCAGGCGACCTTTATACTGTCTCTGTAAACGGAGGAATTGCCCGAAAACTTACAAGCCACAAGGGCTATGAGATGTTTCCAAGGTTTTCGCCAGACGGAAAGTACATCGCTTTCACTGCTCAGTATGATGGAAATACGGAAGTTTATGTTATGCCTGCAGAGGGTGGGGTTCCGAGGAGGTTAACTTATACCGCAACGCTTGAGCGCGACGATGTATCCGATAGGATGGGACCAAATAACATCGTTATGTGTTGGACTCCCGATGGTAAGTATATAATCTTCCGTTCGAGAATGCGCAGTTGGAATGCTTTCCAAGGGAAATTGTATAAGGTTTCGCTCGATGGTGATATCCCAGAGGAATTGCCACTGCCAAGAGGAGGTTTCTGTTCTTTCTCCCCAGATGGAAAAAAACTTGCTTATAACCGCGTGTTCCGTGAGTTTCGCACATGGAAAAGATATAGCGGTGGAATGGCTGATGATATCTGGGTTTATGATTTTGAGACGAAAAAGACGGAAAATATAACGAATAATCCAGCCTCCGACATCATCCCGATGTGGCATGGTGACAAAATTTATTTCTTATCCGACAGGGACGAAAATCGAAGGATGAACCTTTATGTTTATGATTTGAAGACGAAGCAAACAAGAAAATTAACAAACTTTAAAGATTACGATATCAAGTTTCCATCCATTGGCAAAAGTGCGATTGTGTTTGAATACGCTGGTTATATTTACAAATTTGATTTGAAAACTGAGAAAGTTGAAAAGGTTCCGATTATAATTGCTGACGATATGGCAAATGGTCGTGGTGGAGTTATTAAAGTTACGGATTTTATAACTGGTTATGATATTTCTCCTGATGGGAAGAGGGCGTTGTTTGTGGCTCGTGGCGATGTTTTTACTGTTCCAGCAAAAGAAGGACAGACGAGAAATTTAACAGCGACTTCTGGAGTTCATGAACGAGACGCTGTTTGGTCACCGGATGGGAAATATATAGCTTATATTTCAGATGCAACAGGTGAAGATGAAATTTACATTGTGCCTCAAGATGGTGCGGGGAAACCGAACCAAATAACCTCAGGTGAGGATACATACAAATATCGAATCATGTGGTCTCCAGATAACAAAAAGATAATGTGGTCTGATAGAAAACTAAGGTTAAGATATGTCGATATCCAGACGAGAAGAATAAAAGATGTAGATCGTTCGAATGTCTGGGAGATAAGGCAATACGCTTGGTCGCCAGATGGGAAATGGATTGCATATGTTAAGCCTGAGGAAGAGGGTTTGTCGAAAATTTATTTGTATTCGCTTGAGAAAGATAAATCGTATGAGGTTACTGATGGTTGGTATTCGTCATATTATCCGGTGTTCAGCTCGGATGGAAAATATCTAATTTTCATCTCCGATAGAGATTTTAACCCGATTTATGGAAGGACGGAGTTTAATCATGTTTATCAAGATATGGCGAGGATTTATCTTGTCACCCTTTCAAAGAGTGTTGAATCCCCATTTAAACCGAAGAGCGATGAAGTTAGCACTTCAGATGAGAAGACGGAACAACAAAAGGATGTAAAAGCGACAGGTGAAGGGAAAACTCAAAAAGCACAAGCCGACATCGTCATCGATCTTGACGGAATAAAAGATAGAATCGTTGCTTTACCTATAACGCCATCGAATTATACAAAGGTTGGTTACGCTTCGGATAAAGTCTATTATATAAGAAGAGGATTAAAAGATGAAAAGCCGTTGCTTTTTATGTATGATTTGAACGAAAAGAAGGAAACAGAACTCGGTCAGTTTAATGATTTCATTATTTCGTTTGATGGGAAGAAGATGCTTGTTGTAAGAGAGAAAACCTATGCGATTATCGATTTGCCGAAAGCAAAGGTAGATTTGAAGGAGACTTTGAACCTTGCAGGACTTGAGGTTAACCTTGATAGGCAAGCGGAATGGAAACAAATTTTTGAGGAATGCTGGCGACAGATGCGTGAATTTTTCTATGACCCTAATATGCACGGGGTTGATTGGGAGGCTGTTAAGAAGAAATATGAAGTTTTGCTTCCTTATGTGAATCATCGCGCTGATTTAACTTACATAATTGGTGAAATGATAGGCGAGTTGAACGCGGGGCATACATATGTTGGCGGTGGCGATCTGCCTAAAATTGATAAAACGCAAGTTGGTTTGCTTGGCGCAGAACTTGAAAGAGATAAAAAATCGGGATACTACAGGATAAAGAAAATTTTAAAGGGACAAAATTGGGATAAAAATTTACGCTCACCTTTAACAGAACTTGGGGTCAATGTTAAAGAGGGTGATTACATACTTGCTGTGAATGGAAAGTCTGTTAAAGAGATGAGAAATATTTATGAATCACTTATTAACACTGTTGGAAAACAAGTTAAACTTCGCATAAATTCACAACCGAAAGAGGAAGGAAGTTGGGAAGTTACGGTTGTTCCAATTGCTGATGAAACTCGACTTTATTATTACAACTGGGTCCAAAGCAACATCGAGAAAGTGAACAAGGCTACGGATGGAAAAGTTGGATATATTCACATACCGGATATGGGTGTGATGGGATTGAACGAGTTTGTGAAACATTTTTATCCACAACTTGATAAAAAGGCGTTGATAATAGATGTCAGAGGAAATGGGGGAGGAAATGTTTCGCCGATGATAATTGAAAGATTAAGAAGAGAGATTGCAATGGTTAGTATTTCAAGATATACGATTCCGAGACCAAATCCGAGGGATATGCACTATGGTCCGAAGATTTGCATAATTGACGAATTTTCAGCTTCGGATGGCGATATTTTCCCGTATAGGTTCAAAAAGTATGGACTTGGAAAACTTGTCGGAAAAAGGACTTGGGGAGGAGTTATAGGTATAAGAGGGACGCTTCCACTTGTTGACGGCGGTTATCTTAACAAACCTGAATTTGCAGTTTACGGTGCGGAAGGAGAAGGATGGATAATTGAAGGATATGGTGTTGAGCCAGATGTTTACGTCGATAACGATCCAGCGAAAGAATATGAAGGCATAGATGAACAATTGAACAAAGCAATAGAACTTATACTTGAAGAGTTGAAAACCAAAGAAAAGAAACTTCCACCAGTACCACCTTATCCGAAGAGGTGAGAGATTTTACGTTTTCAAATTTTAGAAAGAGCATTTTTTTGTTTATCTTTATTTTGAGAGAAAAAATTTTTCAGAACGGGATAGATGGTGGATATGGAAAGGACCGAATTTATAATTATCGATGGTTCTCAAGGTGAGGGCGGTGGTCAAATTTTGAGATCATCGCTCTCACTTTCTGTTCTTCTTTTGAAGCCATTTGAAATGGTAAATATCAGGGCAAATAGACCAAATCCCGGGATTCAAGCCCAACATTTGAAGGCTATCGAAGCATCCGCTTTGATATCAAACGCTATCACAGAGGGCGCATCGCTTAAATCGAGCAAGGTTAGATTTATCCCGCGCGAGATAAGAGCGGGGAATTTTAAATTTAACATAGGGACAGCCGGTTCAACTTCACTTGTTTTGCAAACTCTTTATCTTCCGCTTTCATTTGCTCCTGCTACTTCTGTCGTTTCGATAGTTGGTGGAACACATGTCCCATGGAGCCCTACTTTCGATTATTTGAAAAATTGCTGGCTCTATTTTATGGAAAAGATTGGATTTAAAATTAACATCGATTTGAAAAGGGCTGGGTTTTATCCACATGGCGGAGGTGAGATTAAGGCTGTCATTAATCCAATAATTGAAATAAAACCGTTAAATATCATCGATCGCGGAAAACTTTTAAAGATTCAAATTTATTCCGCTCATTCTAACTTAACTGACGAAGTTGCTAAAAGACAAGCTAAAACCGCTGAAAAGATACTTAAGGACTATGCTGAAGTTGAAACCATAATCGACGAACTTGAATCTTACTCTAAAAACACAACTATCGCGATAACCGGAATCTTTGAAAATTCTGTTTGTTGCTATACAAATCTTGGCGAAAAGGGTAAAAGAGCAGAAATCGTTGCGGAGGAAGCATGTGAAAAATTTTTAAATTTTCTATCTTCAGATTCAGCAGTTGATGAATACATCGCGGATCAAATTTTGCTCCCGCTTTCAATTGCAAGTGAAGTTTCTGAGTTCACAGTTTTGAAAATTACGAATCATATAAAAACCAATATGGAGACGATAAAGAAATTTCTCGATGTTGATTTTGAAATCAAGGAATTTGGAAACTCTTTTAAAATCAAAGTGAAGCCAGCGGAGTTAAATTATGCGGGTCAGAATTTTGAAAATAAGCAACAGAGAAGAAGTGATTGAGGAACTTTCAAGGTTTGGAGAAGTTGAAGTATATCTTTCCTCAGAATTTAACCCAGATAAATTTGTTTGCGTTAATTTAAAAATCGAAGATGTTGACGATGAAGTTGCACGGTTAATCTCCGGCGAGGTGGCAAAGTATTTGAAAAGTGATGTTTTGATTTCAAAGCCAAAGTTAAATGGACAAAGGGACTTGATGCTTTCGATTAAAAGCGCAGATGTGGAATATTTCATCAATATGTTGAAAAATTTTTCTGAGCAAGGGAAAATTATCGGGGATGAATTGACCCGAGCGATAAAAAGTTTTTTCTATGATGATATCGTTTACAAGTTTGGGAATAAAGAGTTTGATTTTTCGAAGAGAACTTATGTTATGGGAATTTTGAATGTGACGCCCGATTCTTTCTCGGATGGAGGGAGATATTTTTCGCTTGATTCCGCAATTGAACACGCTATGAAAATGGTCGAAGATGGAGCGGATATAATTGATGTCGGGGGGGAATCGACTCGTCCGGGGTCGGAGCCAGTTCCACTTGAAGAAGAGTTAAGGCGAGTTATCCCTGTGATAAAAGAAATTGTTAAACGTGTTGATGTGCCGGTTTCTATAGATACTTATAAATCAGAAGTTGCAAGACAAGCGCTTGACAATGGCGCTTCGATCGTAAATGATATAAGCGGTTTGAGATTTGATGAGAAGATGGCTGATGTTGTGGCAAGTTATAAAGCAAGCGTTGTTTTAATGCACATCAAAGGGACACCGAAGACGATGCAACAGAATCCAGAGTATGATGATGTCATATCCGAAATTTATGATTATTTGTCTGGAAGCGTTGAAATAGCACGAAGAGCTGGGATCGAGCAGATAATCGTTGATCCGGGGATTGGTTTTGGGAAGAGATTGATCGATAACCTTGAGATAATAAGAAGGCTTCGCGAATTTAAATCGCTTGGATATCCAGTTTTAATTGGAGTTTCAAGGAAATCTTTTATTGGAAATATATTAAATTTGCCGGTCGACCAGCGTCTTGAGGGCACTGCCGGAGCAGTTGCTATATCTGTTTGGAATGGAGCCAATATTGTAAGAGTCCATGATGTCAAGGAAATGGTCAGAGTTGTTAAAATCGTTGACGCGATAAAGCAAATTGCAATTAAACAAAATCAAATTTAATGTTTGAACTTTTCAAAATAGGGTTTTTGAAGGTCACATTTATCGATATCATCGATATTTTGATTGTGAGTTTGATAATACGACAGCTTTACATTTGGATGAAGGGAACGATCGCAGCGCAAATTTTCCTTGGTCTTTTATTTTTAGTTTTTCTCTCATTTGTTTCGGGTCTTGCAAATTTAAAACTTTTAAACTGGCTATTAAGATTTGTAAGTGATGTTTGGGTTCTTGCGTTTATTATTTTATTTCAGCCTGAGTTGAGAAGACTTCTTATGCTTGTTGGAAATAACCCATTTTTTAGGCTTATCTTCAAACCGAGTGTTACCGCTGTGATCGATGAGATTATCGAAGCGGTCGCTGAGATGTCGCAAAAACAAATAGGCGCTTTAATTGTAATACCAAGGCAAACTGGAATAAAGTCAATAATTGAAACAGGTGTTCCAATCCAAGCTAAAGTTACAAAGGAACTTTTATTGACGATTTTTTTCCCTCGTTCACCGCTTCATGATGGAGCTGTTGTGATTTCTGGAGATAGAGTTGAAGCTGCTTCGTGTACCTTGCCGTTGAGTCCACAACTAAAAATTGGCAACTTTCTCCTCGGAACGAGGCATAGGGCAGCTCTTGGGTTGAGTGAAATTTCTGATGCCATTGTTATCGTAGTAAGTGAAGAAACTGGAACGATCTCGGTCGCAGAAGCTGGAAAGTTAACGCGTGGGCTATCCCCAGAAGGATTGAGGAAGAAATTGCTTGCTGAAATTCAAGGAGCGGATAAATCGCCAAAAGAAATTTTTGAAGAGGTTGCCCAAGGTGAATAAAATTTGCGCTGTAATTCCAGCATATAACGCGGAGAAAACTATCGGAACATTGATCGAGGGAATAAAAAAGTTTATCCCCAAGGAAGATATAGTTGTTGTCGATGATGGTTCTTTGGATGAAACCTCAAAGATAGCCTTTGGCTTTGGCGTTTCTGTGATTAAACTTCAAAAAAATTACGGAAAGGGAAAGGCTTTGAAAACGGGATTTGAATTTGCTAAATTAAAAAACTACGATGCTGTTCTTACGCTCGATGCGGATTTACAACATAACCCAAATGAAATACCAAAGTTTATCGATAAATTTAATGAAGGCTTTGATATAGTCATCGGAAATCGTATGAAAAATTTGAAACCGATGCCGATTGAAAGAATTTTCTCAAATAAAACCACATCTTTTTTGATCTCACTTAGGACGAGAAAAAAAGTGTTAGATAGTCAATGTGGTTTTAGGCTGATAAGCATGGATGTGATAAGAAGTGTGAGTGCGAAAAGCGATGGTTTTTCTTTCGAGAGCGAATTTTTAATAAAGGCGTTGCTTGCTGGATTTAAGGTCGGCTTTGTTGATATTGAGACAATTTATAACAGTCGAGCAAGTCATATAAAGCATTTAAGGGACACTTTAAATTTTATCTCGATTTATTTTCAAAGTTTCTTTTGGAAAAAGTAAAGTTAAAGAGAGGCAAATTGGGAAGATTTGAAGACGAAAGGAAAGCGATGGTTGAGCTTTTGAGGAAGAGAGGAATAAAGGATGAAAATGTCCTTCGTGCGATGGAGAAAGTCCCAAGGCATCTTTTTGTTCCTGAGGCTTTAATTCATTACGCTTATGAAGATTCAGCACTTCCTATTGGTTTTTCACAGACGATTTCACAGCCTTACACAGTAGCTTTTATGACCGAGGCACTTGAGGTTAAGCCGGGTGATAAAGTTCTCGAGGTTGGAACTGGTTCGGGCTATCAATCCGCTATACTTGCTGAAATGGGAGCGCAGGTTTTTACAATTGAAAGAGTTGAAGAACTTTTGAAAACCGCTCTTGAAACTCTTTCAAAACTTGGATATAATGTTATTGGAACAGTTGGAGATGGCTCGATAGGATGGAGTGAGTTTGCTCCTTATGATGGAATAATTGTTACAGCAGCTGCGCCAAAAATTCCAAAGTCTCTTATTAAACAGTTGAAAATCAACGGTCGACTTGTCATCCCAATAGGTGATCTCGATATTCAAGAACTTTACATCGTAAAGAAAATTGACGAGCATAAACTTGATATCAAAAAGAAATTTGGCTTTAAATTCGTTCCATTGATTGGAAAGGAGGGATGGAGCGAGGATAGTTTCAGAAACAACGGCAGATGAACAATGGATAAAAAAGTCCTTGCAATCGTTGGTCCCACAGGCTCGGGGAAAACTAAGTTATCTTTGATCGTCGCGGAGAAATTAAATGGCGAAATAATCTCCGCCGATTCGCGCCAGGTTTATAGATATATGGACATCGGCACTGCCAAACCATCGTTGGAGGATAGGAAAAGAATTAAGCATTATTTCATCGACGAACTCAATCCCGACGAGGAATTTAACGCTGGTGTATTTGGTGAAAGAGGCAGGGAGATAATTGAAGATATTTTTTCAAGGGGCAAAATTCCTATCGTTGTCGGCGGTTCGGGGCTTTATATTAAATCTTTGATAGACGGCTTTTTCGAAGGTCCCGGCGCTGACTGGGAACTTAGGGAAATCCTTTATCAAAAAGCAAATGAACTTGGAAAGGAAGTTCTTTATGAGGAATTAAAAAAGGTCGATCCAATATCTGCGGAAAAAATTCATCCAAACAATTTGAAAAGAGTGATACGGGCTCTTGAGGTTTACTATATAACTGGAAAACCTATCTCGCAACTTCAGCAAACGATAAAACCAGAGATAGATTTTAAAACAGTTCAGATTGGGCTTAAGTGGGATAGAAAAAAATTGTATAAAAGAATTGAGCAAAGGGTTGACGAAATGATAAAGGCAGGTTTAATCGATGAAGTTAAAAAGTTGAGGGAACTTGGCTATGATAAAAATTTGAACTCGCTTCAAACTGTTGGCTATAAAGAAGTTTTAGATTACCTTGACGGTTTAATTTCGTATGATGAAATGATTCGCTTGATAAAGCGAAATTCTCGTCGATATGCAAAAAGACAACTTACTTGGTTTAGGCAGGATAAAAGAATAATTTGGCTTGATGTTAATGAAGATACAGATTTTAACGAACTTGCGGAAAAAGTTGTGCAAATTTATCACTCAAGTTAAATCTCGTCACCATTGATCAAGGTTTTGATTTTATCTTTGTAGTTTTTCAAAACGAAATTTTGAAAATCATTTGGATGGGCTTTAGAAACATAAGGTCTACATCTAAACATCAAATCCCTTTGTTCATCCGTTAGGTTTGGGTATCTTTTCCGCCAGATTTCTTTCCATCTACCCATCAAAGTTAGGTCAAACTTATCGAGAAAATTTTTTCTGCGATTGAATGTAAATTCAAATATATTTTCTGAGACTAATTGAATTAGTGAAAGTCTATTTGAAATTGTGTTAAAACTTTGCAACGTGGAAAAGTTAGGGATGAAATTTTTTATCCATGAGTTTGCCTCAATGAATTTGAGATACATATCATAGTTAAAAATTGGTTTAACCGATGCTATTTCTATCGCGGTAAATATGTTTTTATCCTCAATTTCAAGGTGGTCGTCGGTGATGAAGTAATTTATGCAGAAGAATTTTTTTCTGTTAAGCAGGAAAACTTTTTTAAAAGCGATCAACAAACTTCTGGTCATCCAGAGCCTTTTCGATTTTGTTATTATGAAAAAGTCAATGTCGGTGCTTGCTGTAACATTGAACTTTGCAAGTGAGCCGGAGATGAAAATTGCCCTTACAAATGGGAATCTTTTTATTATGTGCGACATAAATTTGGCTATGCCCCAAAATTTGCGTGCAAGTTTCTCACCCTTGATCCTGTTTGTAACCCAACTTCTATTGTTTTCGATCAGAAAAAATTTATCTATTTCAAAAACGATGCCTTGAGATTTGAGCTCATTTATTTCTTCTGTCAGTTCACCAACCGTGCATTTGTTAAAAAGAAGAAAGCGATGCAATTCGTCAATTTTCAGTGGATGTTTAAAAATTGAAAAATAAGCCAGCGTCTTTATTATGCTTTTTTGAATTGGCGTCATTTGTTTCAGTTTTTGTTGAGGAATTCGATCAAGTTTTTTGCAACCTTTTTCCCAAGAATTTTTTCGATCTCTTCGAGTGGTGCTTTTTTGATCTCTTCGATTGAGCCGAACTTGGTAAGTAAAAGTTTTGCTCTTTTTTCTCCGATCCCTTTTACTTCGAGAAGTTTCGTTGAAAAGGTTCGTTTTGCTCTTAATTCTCTGTGAAATGTGATCGCAAATCGATGGGCTTCGTTCCTTATCCTTTGTAAGAGATGTAAGGCTGGTGATGATTTTGGGAGGGATTGCGGGTATTCAAGATCGGGGAAATAAATTTCTTCGAATTTTTTCGCAATAGATATTATCGGTTGATTTTTAATGCCAAGTTTTTCAAGTGACTTTATCGCGGATGTTAATTGACCTTTTCCGCCGTCGATGACGATCAGATCTGGCATTTTACCGCCTTCGTTCAAAATTCGCGAGTACCTACGCTCGATCACTTCAGCCATGCTTGCAAAGTCGTCCGGTTTTCCTGAAACGCTTCTAATTTTGAACTTTCTATACTCGCTTTTCTTCGGTTTCCCGTTTTCAAAGACGACAACAGATGCAACTATATCTGAACCTTGAATGTTCGATATATCAAAGCATTCAATACGTCTTGGTAGTCTATCGAGGTGAAGTTCTTTTTGAAGTGCTCGAAGGACATTTGGCGCAAATTCTTCTTTTGCTTTGATTTTTTGAATCCTATACTCATCAAGGTGATATTTTGCATTTATCTCGCACATTGAAATAAGCCTGGTTTCATCTTCGTTCTCCGGAGGTCTTATTTTGACAGTTGATCTCTTTTTTTCCGAGAGCCACTGTTCAATTGAGTTTGCTTCATCAATTTGTTCGGGGAGTAAAATTTCAGATGGAATATAGTCTGAGGTGAGATAATATTGTGTCAGAAGTGTTTCAAGTATTTCTTTTCTTTCTCTATGGGCTGTTCCTGTTAGAAAAAGTTGCTGGCTTCCAACAAGTTTTCCATCTCTGACTTTGAAAAGAACACCGCATGCGTCTTCACCTTCGGAGGCAACTGCGAAGATGTCCCTGTCAATTGGCTCAAGGCTTACAACGCTTTGTTTTGATGTGTAAATTTCGAGCGCTTTGATTTTGTCTCTAATCAATGCTGCCTCTTCAAATTTTAATTCGTTTGCAAGTTCTTCCATTTGTTTTTTTAACGATTCGACAAGTGAATCAATTTTACCATTTAAAAGTTGAACAACTTGTTCTATCATTTTATTGTATTCTTCTTTTGAAACAAGCCCTTCGCAAGGACCACCACATTTTTTGATGTGATAATCGAGGCAAACTTTAATTTTTTTCTTTCTAATAACTTCATCGTCTATGTAGTATTTACAACTTCTAACCATAAAAATGCTTCGTATCAACTTCAATGTTTGTTTAAGTGAGTATGCATCTGTATATGGTCCGAAATATCGTGAGCCGTCGAGTTTTATTCTCCTCGTTGAATATACGCGTGGGAATGGTTCGTTTGTCACAACGATATATGGGTAACTTTTGTCGTCTTTTAGGCTTACATTGTATCTGGGTTTAAGTTTTTTTATTAGGTTTGCCTCAAGGATGAGGGCTTCGACTTCTGAAGATGTGACGATTATTTCGATGTCATATATTTTTGAAACGAGTGCGTTGATCTTTGGATTTAACGGTTGTGATTTTATGAAGTAACTTTTTACTCTGTTTTTTAAATTCTTTGCCTTGCCGACATAAATTACCTTTCCAGTTGCATCTTTAAATTGGTAAACGCCGGGGGATTGTGGGAGATTTTGTATTTTTACCTCAAGTTCTTTGTTCATTTTTTAAGTTCTTGTGTTAATTCGACGAGGACACCGTTAAAAGATTTCGGATGAATAAAAGCGATCAAACAATTGTTTGCACCGTATCTTGGCGTTGAATCGATAAGTTGAAAATTTTTTTGTTTTGCTTTTTCAATTTCTTCTTCGATATTTTCAACCTCGAATGCGATATGATGAATTCCTTCGCCTCTTTTCTCGATGAACTTGGCGACAGGTGAATCAGCCGATGTTGGTTCCAATAATTCTATCCTTGATTCTCCGACCTTAAAGGTTGCAACACGAACTTTTTGTTCCTCGACCGTCTCGATATGGTAATCCTTTATTTCGCTTAATTTTGAAAATGTTTCTATCGCTTGTTCGATATTTTTCACAGCGATCCCGATGTGAGAGATTTTTTTAAACATTGTTTTCTGTCTCTTTTAATTTTTCAACTCTGATTTTTCTAATTCGTCTGTTTTCAACTTCCTCGACGGTGAATTTAAGGTTTTCATAATTTATAACATCTTTTTCGTCAGGAATTTTCCCCATTATCTCAAGTATGAAACCGCCAATGGTGTCATAGTCGGTTTGGGTGGTTTTTAGATTTGTCCCAAGCAGTTCGTTTACCTCTTCTATTGTAAGGCTGGCGTCTATGATGAACTCGTTTTCTTTTATTTTTTCAAAAGTTTTTTCCTCTTCTTTTTTGCTTTCGATCTCACCAAAAATTTCGGTTATTATATCCTGAAGCGTCACGAGCCCAGCTGTCCCGCCAAATTCGTCGACAACAATCGCTATATGCATCTTTTTTCGTTTGAATTCCTGAAGCAATGTTCCAAGTTTCATCGTCTCCGGGATGAAGATCGGTTCTTTAAGGAACTTCCTTATATCAAAATTTTTCCTTGCTTTTTTGTTTTTGATGAATTGAATTAAATCTTTAGCATAAAGGATTCCGATGATGTTGTCGATTTGCTCTTGGTAAACCGGTAGGCGAGATAAACCTGTTTCCCGAATTTTTTTGATGATTTGGTTTATCTCTGTGTTAACTTCAACCGCGACCATATCAACTCGAGATGTCATCACATCTTTGACCGTCTTATTTGGGAATTGGAGGAGATTTTTTATTATCTCCTCTTCTTCTTTTTGAATTACACCGTATTTCCCACCAAGTTCGATAAGTGGTTTGATCTCTTCAAGTAGAAGATTTGAATTCACTTTTGGGATTCTTTTTTTGAATAAATTTATGATGATCAAGAATAGTTCAACGAGCGGATAAAGAGTTATTGAGATGATGTTTATTGGATTGGAAATTAACGGGGCGATTTTTTCCGGTTGTTTCGCCGAGATCAACTTCGGTAAAATTTCTCCGAATATCAAGACAAGTGCGGTGATTATGATTATGTTAAGTGAGATAAGATATTCAGGGTTTATCCCGAGCGCATCGCTTATCTTCATCGCAAGGATTGTCGAGGTTAAAGCGATGCCGATATTAATTAGGTTGTTTGATACTAATATAGTGATTAAAAGTCTTTGTGGGTGTTCTAAAAGTTTTGAGACAAGTTTATGCGATTTTGCTTTGCTTTTTGAAAATTTTTCTATCGATTCATTCGATAACGAGAACAAAGCTACTTCAGAGCCTGAAACAAGTCCAGATAAAATAAGCAAAACGAAAATTAATATCGACATAGCAAGCGCATCGTACAGCATAAAGTCAGGTAAAATTTTTATTAAAACGGGAGATCGTCATCTTCCGATGGTTTATCAGCGCTGGGTTCCTGCGGTGGTTCTAAGGATATGTCTGGGATATCTGTTTCGAGTTGTTCTTGTGGCGTTATTCTTTGTTGGGCTTCTTGTACTGTTCCATTTGTTGCAATTCTTGGTTCAAGTAAAATTATATCGTCAGCGACGATTTCTGTGACAGTTCTTCTTATTCCATTTTTATCTTCATAAGTCCTTGTTTGAAGGCGACCTTCAACGTAAACTCTACTTCCTTTTTTAAGCAAGTCGTTTGTCAACTCCGCAAGTTTACGCCATACAACAATCGTGTGCCATTCGGTTTTCTCTTGCGGTTTTCCTTCTGCGTCGCGCCAAGTTTCATTTGTAGCAATTCTAAATGTAGCAACCGGGACACCGCTTGGTGTATATCTCAGCTCAGGATCGGCGCCAAGATGACCTATAAGCATAACCTTATTTAAGCTCCGAGCCATGATGATTTCTCCCTTTTTGTTATTTTTGGTTTTAAGGTAAAATACAAGTTGGAATGTTAATAAGCAAATTTTACTTTTTTCTGTAATATTTTTCAATATACTCTTTGACCATTCTATTCGTATTGAAAAATGGGGTTATCGTTGCAATTGAATTTCGGATCTTTTTAATCCATTCCCTTGGGATTCCTTTTTCATCTCTATTGTAGAATGCGGGAATAATTTCGTTTTCGAGCGTTTGATAGAGCGACTCCGCATCAAGCTTGTCTTGGATATTCGGATCTTCCATTGATTCATCTTTTCCGATCGCCCAACCATTTGTTCCATCATAAGCCTCACGCCACCATCCGTCAAGTATGCTAAAGTTTAAGCCGAAATTGAGTATGACCTTTTGTCCGCTTGTTCCGCTTGCTTCAAGAGGTCTTCTTGGGTTGTTAAGCCAAAGATCGCAACCGGAGACAAGATGCCTTGCTATATTCATATCGTAGTTTTCGATAAATATAACCTTGCCGTAGAATTCAGGCATTTTAGAGATTTGAACAATTTTTTGTAAAAATTCTTTCCCAGCGTCGTCCCTTGGATGAGCTTTGCCAGCAAAAATTATTTGAACCGGTCTATCTTTATTGTTGAAGATTCGTTTGGCTCTTTCGATGTCCGAAAAAATTAAAGGAGCTCTTTTATAAGTTGCAAATCTTCTCGAGAATCCAATTGTAAGAGCATCGGGTGACAAGATTGAATATATATTTGGCTTCGAATCAGTTTTTAAAGTTTGATAAAACACCTTTTCTCTGACGAACTCGATCAAATTGCGTCTTAATTCATATCTAATCGCCCAGATTTCTTCGTCGGTGATGAAATTTTCGTCAAGGATGCTTTCCCAAAGTTTGCTGTTTTCAATTTCTTCATACCATTTATCGCCGAGTTTTTTATTCCAGAATTCAAAAGTAATTTTGTGAAGCCAAGTAGGGATGTGAACCCCGTTGGTTATATGTTCTATTGGGACATCTTTTTCTGATTTACTTTTGAAGAGCGGTTGCCACATTTTTCTGCTGACTATTCCGTTGAGTTCGCTTACAGCGTTTGCATTTCTTGAAAGTTTAAGCGCAAGGACAGTCATACAGAATGGTTCTTGATCGTTGTCGGGATGGATTCTACCGTAGGATAGAAATTCTTTCAGGGACATTCCAAGTGATTTTATAAAGTTAGATAAAGCGTATTCGATTAAATCCGGTGTAAATCTATCGTGTCCAGCCGGAACGG
>FWWL01001291.1_pt1:0-20000 | contig 49861 bp, 45 predicted proteins | sample 2228331 | NCBI WGS metagenome assembly FWWL01 (sample SAMEA103939775, study PRJEB20133) | metagenome | reverse complement strand
CGTTCCTTTGCTTGAGATCGTAACTGAACCTGACATTAGAACTCCAGAAGAAGCTGGACTTTATTTGGCAAAGATAAGGCAGTTGGTTCAATATCTTGATATATGCGATGGAAATATGGAGGAAGGCTCACTTAGATGCGATGCGAATGTATCCGTCAGGTTAAAAGGTGATACAAGGCTTGGGACTAAAACCGAAGTTAAGAATATGAACTCAATTAAAAATGTTGAAAGGGCGCTTGAATATGAAATTAACAGGCAGATCCAAATCCTTGAAAGTGGTGGGACGATAGTTCAAGAAACTTTGCTTTGGGATGCATTCTCAGGGGTTGTGAAACCGATGAGAACAAAGGAGGAAGCACATGATTATAGATATTTCCCTGAGCCAGATCTTGTTCCAGTTATTGTGTCTGAGGAATGGATAGATGAAATTAGACAAACAATCCAAGAATTGCCGGATGAGAAACGAGATAGATTTATGAGGGATTATGGTCTTCCAAAATATGATGCGGAGGTGTTGACATCAACAAAAGAACTTGCGAATTATTACGAAGAATGTGTTAAGTTCACCAACGATTTTAAATCAGCAAGCAACTGGGTAATGGTTGAGGTTTTAAAAATTTTAAACGATAAACAAATAGACATCACAGATTTTAAAGTTAAGCCTTCTTACTTGGCGCAGTTGATAAACCTTGTCAACGAAGGAAAAATCAACCAAAATACCGCAAAGAAAATCCTTGAAGAGATTTCCGAAACTGGAGAAGAGCCAATAAAGGTTGTTGAAAGGAAAGGGCTTTTGCAGATAAGCGATGAAAAGTTTATTGAGGAAGCGGTTATTCAAGTGCTTGAACAAAATAGAGAAAATGTCGAGAAATATTTCGCTGGGAAAGATAAGTTATTTGGATATTTTGTTGGCGAGGTGATGAAGTTAACCAGAGGCAAAGCTAATCCAAAGATTGTAAATGAGATTTTGAGGCGAAAACTTGAAGAGATGAAAGTCGAATGATTCCTACACCCTGGGTCCATCCCCGCCCAGGGTTATCCCCACGGCGGTGAGAAGGTTCTCCCTCCCACATCATCCCCTACATTTCCTTCTCACCGCTTTTTATTTTTGAAACATATCTTTCAAGGAAAACGACTAAAAAGAAAAAAGTTGAGGTAAAAAACCATGCGAAAAATTTTATATACTTTATTTACCTTCCTTGCGGTAACAGCCTTTGCTCAACAGTATACGAAACCAATCGAAGGATTAAGAGAAAATCCTCCCAAAGTTTTTGCTTTTACCAATGCGAAGATAGTTCAAGCACCGGGGAAAGTGATTGATAAGGGAACGGTTGTGATAAGAAATGGGATTATCGAAGCAGTTGGGACAAATGTACAAATTCCAAGTGACGCTCAGGTGATAGACCTTTCTGGAAAGATACTCTATCCGGGTTTCATTGATCTTTACACAAATTATGGAATGCCAAAGCCTGCTGAAAGAGCTCGATCTGAAGAGCAACAACCACAGCAACCCGAAGTTAAAAAAGCCGGCGCTGGGAACTGGAATCCGAATGTTCTTTCTCATAATCTCGCCGTAGAAAAATTCTCACCAGACCCAAAGGAAGCGGAGAAATTAAGGGCGCAGGGTTTTACTGTCGTACTTAGTGTGCCAAGAGAGGGGATCTTCAAAGGAAGAAGTGCTCTTGTGATGCTTGCAGATGGAAAGTCACCAAATGATGTTGTGATAAAACCGATTGTCGCTCAACATATAGCATTTGTTCGTGGGTTTGGAAGAGATGTTTATCCAAACTCATTGATGGGGAACATTGCTTTAATTCGTCAAACATTTCTCGATGCACAATGGTATGCATCTGCGTGGGATGCTTTCACGAGAAATCCATCGCTTCCGAGACCGGAAGCAAATTCTTCGCTTGAGGCTCTTCAAAGCACTTTAAAAGGAGAACCTGTTACTTTCGAAGCGAATGACGAACTTGATTTTTTAAGATGCGCGAAAATCGCAAAAGAGTTCTCTTTGAATGCATGGATAGTTGGAAGCGGTTATGAATATCGTAGGGCTGAAGCAATTAAGAACACTGGTTTTCCTGTAATTTTACCTGTTAACTTCCCCAAACCACCAGACGTTGAAAATCCTGACGATGCAGAACAAATCGATCTTAGAACTCTTAAACATTGGTATAACGCCCCTGAAAATCCAAAGCGGCTAAATGATGTTGGAGTAACCTTTGCTTTTACTACATATCGACTCGAAAACACTTCTGAATTTTTGCAAAAAGTTCGAGAAGCTGTCCAACGAGGTCTTCCTGAAAATGTGGCTCTTTCTGCTTTGACTTTAACTCCTGCAAAACTTCTCGGACTTGATAAATTGCTTGGTTCAATTGAACCGGGTAAAATGGCGAATTTTATAATTACTGATAAAAACATTTTTGATGACAATGCAAAGATATTGCAAGTATGGATTGATGGTGAAAAATACGATGTTGAAGGAATGCCTGAGTTTGATCCACGCGGTGAATGGAAAGCCAAATTAAATAATGATACTTTGAGTTTCAGCATAACTGGTCAAATTAGAAATTTGAGAGGAAACATAAGGAAAGGAACAAAGTCCGTAAGTTTTATCAAAGTGAGTTTATTCGATAATAATCTAACACTTGCTTTCAATGGCGATTCAATCGGGATAAATGGAGTCGTAAGGATTTCCGCATTTGTGAAGAGAAATAAAATTGAAGGTTATGCGGAATTTTTGACTGGGGAAAGATTGGTTTTCCTTGCGGAAAGAGTTTCCGAACCAAGAGATGAAAGACAGCGACAAATCAAAAAAGTAAAGTTTGAACCTTTGCCTGTGACATATCCCGATGGTGCATTTGGACTTTCAAAGCCACCGGAACAGCCAGAATATATCTTGATTAAAAATGCGACGATATGGACATGTTCAGATGCAGGAAAACTTGAAAATGCTGATATGCTCATCAGACGCGGGATAATAGAAAAGATTGGAAAAAATCTCGAAGTTCCTAAGGGGGCTGTAATCATTGATGCAACAGGAAAGCATGTAACGCCGGGAATAATAGATGCGCACTCGCATACCGCGATAACTGGTGGTGTAAATGAGTCAACCCAAGCGATAACAGCTGAGGTTAGAATTCAAGATGTGATAAACAGCGATGACATAAATATTTACAGACAACTTGCTGGTGGCGTTACAGTTGCAAATGTATTGCACGGTTCAGCCAACCCGATCGGGGGTCAAAACGCGGTTTTAAAATATAGATGGGGTTCTTTGCCAGACGATTTGATTTTTAAAGAAGCTCCATCTGGGATCAAATTTGCACTTGGTGAAAATGTTAAACAAAGTAACTGGGGCGATAGATATACAACGAGATATCCTCAGACAAGGATGGGGGTTGAACAAATTATAAGAGATGCTTTTAAGTCCGCCATTGATTACGAAAAGGCATGGAATACATATAGAGAGGAAAGTAAAAAGAAAATTTTGATCCCTCCAAGAAAAGACCTTCAACTTGAGGCATTGGTTGAAATTCTCAAGGGGAAACGCCTTGTCCACGCACACTCATATAGACAGGATGAAATTTTGATGCTTTTGAGGGTTGCGGAAGATTTTGGATTTAGAATCGCAACGCTTCAACATGTCCTCGAAGGATACAAAATAGCTGAGGCTATCGCAAAGCATGGTGCTGGTGCCTCAACTTTCAGCGATTGGTGGGCTTACAAATTTGAAGTCTATGATGCAATCCCGCACAATGGAGCTTTGATGGAAAAAGTCGGCGTTGTAACATCGTTTAACTCAGATAGCGATGAACTTGCAAGAAGATTAAACCTTGAGGCGGCTAAAGCTGTTAAGTATGGTGGCTTATCTGAAGAGGAAGCACTTAAACTCGTAACTATAAATCCTGCGAAACAACTGAGAATTGATAAATACGTTGGCTCCCTTGAACCCGGGAAACATGCTGATTTTGTCATTTGGAGTGGGAATCCGCTTTCAACATACACAATTTGTGAACAGACATGGATCGAGGGCAGAAAATATTTCGACAGAAACGAAGATCTGAAAATGCGTGAAGAGATAAAGAAGCAAAGAACATTTATCATTCAAAAGATTCTTGAAGTGAAGTCTTCAACAAGGCAACCACAATTTGCAGTACAATCAAACTAAAAAGGAGGTTTGAATATGAAGATAAAAGTTATCTTGGTTTTAATTTTAACATTCGCATTTAAATTGGTCGCGTCCGATATAATCCCGGGGAAACCACAAAATAAACCGATCGCCCTCGTTGGCGCAACGGTTCACACGATCACAAATGGAACAATTGAAAATGGCATTGTTTTGTTTGATAAAGGGAAAATCGTAGCGGTTGGAAAGAATGTCGAGATCCCAAAAGACGCCGAAATAATTGATGTGAAAGGAAAACATGTTTATCCGGGGCTTATAAATGCTTTTACAACTATTGGTTTAATTGAAATTGGTGCTGTAAGAGCAACCCGTGATGTCACCGAAGTTGGTCTTATAAATCCGAACGTTCGCGCTGAAATCGCTTTTAATCCGGATAGCGAGCATCCACCTGTAACTCGTGCAAATGGAATAACGATGGCTCTCGTTGTACCCACGGGCGAACTTATAGCTGGACAATCTGCTCTTATGATGCTTGATGGATGGACATGGGAAGAGATGACATTGAAAGCGCCTGTTGGACTTCACATCTATTGGCCAAGGATGGTTCAACCTGGTAGGGGATTTGCCTTTACAAGACAAAGTCCCGAGGAGTTGAGAAGGGAGATCGAAAGACGTCTTCAACTTATTCGAGAGACATTTTCAAAGGCAAAAGCCTATAAAAAGGCTAAAGAAGCAGAAACTCAAAAAGGAATTCCTTATCATGATACCGATTTGAAGTATGAAGCGATGATTCCAGTTCTTGAGGGCAAAGTTCCCGTTTTCGTTCATGCGAATTCATCAAAAGAGATTTTATCTGCAATTGAGTGGGCAGAAAGCGAAGGAGTTAAAATTGTAATCGTTGGCGGCGCGGACTCGTGGAAAGTAGCAGATGTTCTAAAAAATAAAGGTGTTCCGGTTATTTTAACAAATATTCACAGATTGCCATCAAGTTGGGATTCCGATTATGATGAGCCGTTTACAGTAGCATATAAACTTTACAAAGCTGGGGTTAAATTTTGCATCGCTGGCGAAGGTGGATATTACAACGAAAGAAATCTACCATACCAAACTGCTACTTGCGTAGCCTTCGGGCTCCCTCGCGATGAAGCTATAAAAGCTATAACCATTTATCCTGCTGAAATCCTTGGGGTCTCCGACAAAGTTGGTTCAATTGAACCGGGCAAAGACGCAACTCTTATCGTTACAACTGGAGACCCTCTTGAAATTCAAACTCAAGTTGTCTACGAATTCATTCAGGGCAGGAAAGTCGATCTCACGAATAGACAGGTTAAACTCTATGAAAAATATGTCGAGAAATATCGAAGACTTGGATTATTAAAGTAAGTTTGGCTCTGAGAATCTTTGTTTCAGGGACGCCTTTTGGCGTCCTTTTTTATTTTCGCTCGATTTTTTGAAAATTTTGCTGGCAAATTAAAACATTTCAAGTTATCTTTTACAAAAAAGGAGTTGGAAGTTGCTTCATTTCTACTACAAAGGCGATGAGCTTTATTGCGAGAATGTACCGGTCAGAAAAATTGCGGAAGAATTTGGGACACCAGTCTACATTTATAGCAAAGCGGAGATAGTTGATAATTTCAAATTACTTAAAAGTTTGCTTGACGATGCAAAAATTTTTTATGCGCTCAAAGCAAATTCAAATCCCTCGATTTTGAAGATTTTAAAAGAGCTTGGCTTGGGGGCTGATACTGTTTCGGCTGGTGAAATATATATCGCTTTGGCTTCCGGGTTTGAGCCAGAGGATATTTCTTTTGCTGGAGTTGGAAAATATGAAGAAGAAATAAGGTTTGCGATCGAAAAAGAGATTTTTTCTCTCAACATCGAATCAGCACAGGAACTTTTTATAGTTAATGAGATTGCGAAAGAACTTAACAGGAAAGCAAAAGTTTTAATAAGGGTAAATCCAGATATCAACGCGCAAACGCATCCTTATATTTCGACTGGGATAAAAACAAGTAAATTTGGAATCGATGCGGATGAAGCATTGGAGGTTTTTAAAAAAGGTTCGAAATTATCAAACATTGAAATAATTGGCATTCATACACACATAGGCTCTCAAATTGTTAATGTGGAACCATTTGTCGAAACAGCGAAATTTATCGTTAATTATATTGAAAAAGTTGAAAAAACTGGTGTAAAAATCTCTCACATCGATTTCGGTGGTGGATTAGGGGTGAAGTATAAAAATGTTGTTAGACACGAGAAATTGCCATTCGAAGAAAATGATGATGTGGAACTTGATCTAAAAGTTTTTGCATCTGAAGTCATTAAAATTTTGAAGCAAACAGGATGCGAAATTATGTTTGAGCCGGGCAGGTTTTTGATAGCAAGTTCTGGGATCATCCTCGGCAAAGTTCTTTATGTGAAGAAAAGCGGGGCTAAAAATTTTGTCGTAACCGATATTGCGATGACCGAGCTTATAAGACCGGCTCTTTACAATGCCTATCATCAAATCGTCCCAGTTGAAATTAAAACTGATGAGATCGAAATTTCAGACATTGTTGGACCTGTTTGTGAGACGGGCGATTTTATCGCTCGCGATAGAAAGATGGCGAAAGTTTCAAGAGGAGATTACATTGCTGTGATGACAACCGGAGCCTATGGTTTTGTTTTAACTTCAAACTATAACGCCAGACCAAGACCTCCGGAAATTCTAATTGATGGCGAGAATTATTATCTTATACGTAGACGTGAAACCTTTGAAGACCTTTTGAGTAAAACCTTATAAAAAATGCAACACATTTGGAGGTTGATAAATGACGGATAAACCAGTAAACGCAAAAGGTAATCACAAGGATAAAATATCGCTTTTGCTTGGCGTTATTTTGGTTATCGTTGGTTTAGTTATCTTTCTTGATAAAATTGGAATTTTATCTCTCAGTTGGAAAAAAGTTGTATCGATTATTTTTGTTATCTACGGGGCGTATCTTGGATATTCAGGCTTTGGACTCGACTCGAATAGAAAAGTTTTTTGGGGTTCAATCTTGTTTTTCTTTGGAATTTATCTTTTCATTGACTCTTTTGGATTTCTAAATCCGGATGTTCATTTCTTTTGGCCAGTTGTTATGATAGTCATCGGTTTATCATTTTTTATGTCCTTTGTTAATCGTCCAAAAGATTTCGCACTGCTTTTGCCTGCTGTAGTCCTTGTTGGAATTGGCGTTTTATTTTTACTTACAAATCTTGGAATTATTTATTCTTTTGAACTGTGGGAAAATATTGAAAAGTTTTGGCCAGTTTTGTTGATAATACTTGGTCTTTACTTTATACTCAAAGGAAGATGAAGGATTTGAAAAGGCTAAACATCGGGGCCCATGTATCTGTGTCGGGAGGATTGCCTAATGCTGTTTCAAGGGCAGTGAAAATTGGATGCGAGACGATACAGATATTCACTAAAAGCAATGTACAATGGAAATCGAGGGAGTTAACAAAAGAAGAGATAGAAAAATTTCAAACCGACCTAAAAAAGTTCAACATCCATCCAGTTGTTGTTCATAGTTCATATCTTATAAACTTATGTGCAAGCGATAGGGAGATATTAAAGAAATCAAGACAAGCATTTATAGATGAACTTAAAAGATGCGAAAGCATAGGTGCAATGTGTCTCGTTTTCCATCCCGGGGCACATCTTGGAAAGGGTGAGGATTACGGTATAAAGTTAACCGCTGAATCAATTAATCTTGCTCATGAGAAAACGAAAAACTTTAAAACTTTGACAGTTATTGAAATTACATCAGGACAGGGAAGCACAATTGGATATAGATTTGAGCAGATAAAAAAGCTCATAGATTTAATTGACGATAAAGATCGCGTTGGCGTTTGCATTGATACTTGTCATTTGTTCTCCGCAGGTTATGATATAAGGGATGAAAAAGGTTGTGAGAATGTTTTTAATGAATTTGACGAAATTATTGGGATTGAAAAGATAAAAGTTTTCCATTTAAATGATTCAAAACGAGAGTTAAATTCACGCGTTGATAGACATTATCACATAGGGAAGGGATACATCGGCAAAGATGCATTTCATTACATAATGCGAAATCCCGCCTTCAAAAACATACCTAAAATTATAGAAACACCAAAAGGTAATGATGATAAATTTGATATGGCCAACTTAAGGACGCTGAGGGAATTAGCAAAACGATGAGCCTAACTTAAAGCTCTTCAATGGGCTTTCTCCCAGCAAATCCATCTTGAATTCTATGCCAGAAATAAATATCATCTTCGTCAATTTTCCAGCACAAATAAACTTCCTCTCCATCATTTTTTATATATGGAAAATCAACAAGTCCAAGTTCTAAACTTTTTACTAATACTCCTTTCGATTCGAGTCTATCGATCAAACTTATCAATTCCTCAAGTTCGGGTGGATAATCTTTCTCTCCATTTGGTCCTCCTCCGAAATATCTGTGTCTATAGATGTCGTAACCTTTTGCATCAAGGGTTTTCTTCAATTCAACTATTCTTGAAACAGTTTGTTTTATTTGGGATAGAAGTTGACGCGCCTCTTCAAGTGTAAAATGTTTGTTGTGTATGTATTTCTTCATTTTTGAATCTTTGCTTTTTCATTGCATTTTTCACAAAAAAGGAAACTTTTTCTATCTGTGTCGATGATCGAGTTTGAGAAAAACATTACGCATTTCGGGTTTGTGCAATGTTTTAGGTTGAGAAGATGTCCAAGTTCATGGACAGCCTCAGTTAAAATTCTTTTTGTGAAAATTTTTAAATCGAAGTTTCTGCCATAAAACTCTGGTCTTAACCTAAAAGTTGAAATTATGCAGACCCCATACCGTGGGTTCGCTTCGCCAAAGACAAAGTTCAAAGCGTCGGTGTAAAGGTCGACATCCGTTATCCCAAGGATGAAGTCGCAATCGCCTCGTTTTAATTCGGTTATATATTCGAGTATTATTGAAGAGTTAAATTGTCCTCTTCTTTGATTGAAGCTTACCTTTGGGATATCGATTTGTGCAAGTTTTGTGGCATTAACGTGAAAGTAGACAGGAAGGTTTTTAATCAAAATATCGATTGATATTTCATTCACTTTCCCAACGCTGACTATGCAGACGTTTAACATAAGAAAAAAGGCGGTCACAAGGACCGCCGTATGATTTTTACAAGGTTACTTTTGGAGCATTGCTGAATCTATTTACCACTACGCTCCAATCAATTGCTTTGAAGAAAGCCTCAATATAGTCAGCTTTTTTAAGACCGTAATCGATCATATAGGCATGTTCGAAAACATCCATTATGAGGAGTGGAATTGAACCAGCAAGATGTCCGAGGTCGTGTTCATTTATCCAGGTGTTGAACAATCTATTTGCAATCGGGTCAAGGTAAAGCACAACCCAACCAATTCCTCTCATACCGCCGGTTGATTTGAAATCCTTCTCCCAATTTTCATATGACCCGAAGTCCTCGGTCAACTTTTTAAAGAAAGCGGAATCTTTGTCGAGTTCCTTCCCTCCCTTTATCATATTCCCAAAGTAATATTCATGAAGCCTCATTCCGTTAAATTCCCATCCGAACCTTCTCTTCAGTTCTGCATATTCTGGCGTTCCAACTTTTCCTTCTTTAACCATTTGGGCGAGTGTATCTGCAAGTTTATTCGTATTCGTAACATATCCTTGGTAAAGAGTGAAATGGTTTTTTAAAAGTTGGTCGCTGAAACCGGGCGTCCCAAGCAAATGATCAAAGTTTTTTGCTTCGTAAGGCATCCTTACCTCCTTTTTTTGTTTAGTTTTTGGAAATAGATTTGAAATTTTTATAAACGGCAAAGACAGAATTGCCAAACCAGCACTTTTTAAGAATTTTCTTCTCGTGAGCATTTAACGATGCGAATTTAATTTTTAAACAGAGAAGGAATGCCCACATCCACAACTTCTGATGGAATTTGGATTATGGAAGACGAAGCCACGCCCCATCAATCCATCAATGAAATCAAGCTCGGTCCCCTCAAGATAAAATAAACTTTTTGGGTCGATTACAACCTTTATTCCGTTCGACTCAAAAACAGTGTCGTTTTCCTTAGCCAAATCAAAGACAAGAACATAAGTAAATCCCGAACAACCTCCTGCTTTGACACCTACTCTGAGAGCATATTCAGATGGTATATTGTTATCTTGGATTATTTGCTTTATCTCTTTCGCCGCTCTTTCGGAAATTTTTATTGCTTCTTTTATTTCTCCTTTTTGACTCATTAATTTTTCTCCGTGTTAAGTTTTAGTTTCGCCAGTTTTTTGAACACTCGGCTTCTTAAACTGTGGATAATTCAAAGTCCAAACCTTGTTGTATTCATTTTTGACTGGTTTGAAAACTCCTTTTTGAACCATGAACTCTGAAAATTTCTGCGCAAGATATTCCGCTTCAGCAAAACTTATCTTCCTCCCTCTGTTAATGAAATAATCAATTATGGCATATTCAATGTCACGAACAAAAACGTTCGAGAGATGATAAAGTGGGTAGCGTTGTTTCATAAAGTTTAAAAATTCTTCCCAATTATCTTGAAGAACTTGAACTTCTTTCATTTCCTTCATCTTTCAACGCTATGTTTTTATTTTAAAATTTCGTTGTTTCTTTTCTTAATTTATACTTTGGGGAAATATCTCGCAAATGCTTTACTACTTCAACGATTCTATCTATAACATAATCGATCTCTTCTTCGGTGTTGAATCTGCCAATTCCAAATCTTATCGCGCTTGAAATTAAGTCATCGTTTAATCCAATTGCTTTTAAAACATGAGATTTTTCAACGCTTGTGGATGAACAAGCAGAGCCACTTGATAGTGCAACTTCTTTCATCCCCATAAATATCGCTTCGCTTTCGACCCCAAAAAAGCTCAAATTTAAGTTGTTAGGCAATCTATTCACTGGATGCCCATTTAGATAAACATCTTCAAGTTTTTTCATTATCTCATTTTGCAGTTTATCGCGCAAATACTTTGTTCTTTTGGCTTCTTCTTCCATCTCCGCCTTTGCTATTTTACATGCTTCCCCAAATCCTACAATTCCGGGAACGTTGAGCGTTCCGGATCTTAAACCGCCTTCATGACCACCGCCATCGATGATGGGGATGATTTTGATCTTGGGTGTTTTCTTTTTTATGAAAAGAGCGCCAACGCCTTTTGGACCATAAATTTTATGGGCTGAAATCGACATAAGATCGATGTTTAACTTTTGGACATCGATAGGAATTTTCCCCAATGCTTGCGCTGCATCTGTATGGAAGAGGACGCCTCTTTCTGCACAAATTTTGCCAATCTCTTCAATAGGTTCGATCGTCCCGATTTCATTGTTTGCAAACATCACACTTACAAGAATTGTCTCTGGGGTGATTCGTTTTTTGATCTCATCCGGGTCAACCAAACCATATCTATCAACAGGCACATAGTCAATTTTAAATCCCATCTTCTCAAGCCTTTTGCAAGTATCTAAAGTTGCTTTGTGTTCTATTTGTGTTGTGATTATGTGGTTTTTCTTATCTGAATAAGCGAGGGCGGTTCCTTTAAGGGCAAGATTAATCGATTCGGTTGCACCGCTTGTGAAGATGATTTCCTTTGGATTTGCGTTAATTAACTCTGCAATTTGTTTCCTTGCAAGTTCAACGCCAGCTTCAGCTTCCCATCCAAATTGATGTTGCCTACTGGATGCATTTCCAAATTTTTCGGTAAAGTATGGAAGCATTGCTTCGAGAACTCTCGGATCAAGAGGCGTCGTCGCATGATTGTCAAGATAAATTGGGAAGCGTAAAGCCATCTTTATACTTTATTTCTTTTGAAAATTTTCACCGCCTTTTTCAAAGCATCGACGAACCTATCGATCTCCTCAAATGTGTTGTAAATGTAAAAACTTGCTCTAACTGTATTATCAACACCAAGGCGCGCAAGAAGTGGCTGTGTACAGTGATTTCCAGATCTTACAGCTATACCATGCTGGTCAAGAACGCCAGCGATGTCGTGAGGGTGGATTCCACGTATATTGAAAGAAATAACGCCGAGCCGATTCTCTTTCGGACCGTAAATTTCAATATCTGGGATTTCGTTCATTTTCTCAAAAGCATAATTCAAAAGTTCTTTTTCATGCTCAAAGATCTTGTCCATTCCAATCTCTTGCAAATAATCGACCGCAACACCAAGCCCTATCCCACCAGCGATGTTTGGTGTCCCTGCTTCAAATTTCCAGGGCAATTCATTCCATGTTGCGCCTTCTGTTGTCACTGTGTTTATCATATCCCCTCCGTAAAGAAATGGATTCATCTCCTCGAGGATTTCACGTTTTGCATATAAGAAACCAATTCCAGTTGGGCCAAGCATCTTATGTCCTGATGCCACGAAGAAATCGCAACCTATGTCTTGAACATCAACTTTAATGTGTGGGGTTGATTGTGCACCGTCAATTAAAACATAACAACCCTTTGACTTCGCAATTTGGGTTATTTCTTTCACTGGGTTTATCGTCCCGAGGACATTTGAAGCATGAACAACTGAGACAAGTTTTGTTCTCGGCGTTATTAATTTCTCGAACTCCTCAATCTTTAGATAACCGTCATCGGTAATGTCAACAAATTTCAACTTTATTTCCTTGAATTTTCTTAACCATTGCCATGGGACGATATTTGAATGATGCTCCATTATTGTAACGATAACCTCGTCATCTTTTTGCAAGTGCTGTAATCCCCATGCATAAGCAACTAAATTGATCGCTTCTGTTGCATTTCTTGTGAAAATTATCTCGCGCCATGAATTAGCGTTTATAAATTTTGCTATTTTCTTATGCGCTTCTTCGTAGGCTACCGTTGCCTCGTAGCTTAAGGTGTGAACTGCGCGATGAATGTTGGCGTTGGTATTTTCGTAGAAGTTCTTGACAGCGTCGATAACTTGTTTTGGTCTTTGAGTTGTTGCTGCGTTGTCGAAATAAATTACGGGATAACCGTTAATGACTCGATTTAGGATGGGGAAATCGTTTCTTATTTTTTCAATGTTGATTTTAGAACTTATGATTTCACTGTTTTGTTCTCTCATAGGGCTTTCTCTTTTAAATTTTCACTAAAATTTTGCCGTTTTCGACCTTGATTTCGTATTTTTCAAGAGGTTCGGAGGCGGGAAGACGCACGACGTCTCCAGTTCTTATGTTAAACTGTGCGCCATGCCAAGGACAGGTTAAGATCTCTCCTTCAATTTCAGCCTCGTTCAATTCAAGTTCCATATGCGAGCATTGGTTTTTGAAAGCGAAAAATTCCCCGTTCAAGTTTATCAAGATTATGGACTCGCCGTCTACATCGAAAACTTTTAATTCGCCGTTTTTTATCTCGTTCACATTTGCTAATTCAATATATTTCCCTTGAGCGGTCATCTTTATCAAAATCTTTTGTTTTTAATCTTCTTCACCTGGCCATGTGTTAATTCCATAAATTCCAGCCTTCAGAACTTTCAAACCAAGCAAAGCACATTTTAATCTTATCGGGCTTATTGGAATCCCAAGGGCATTTAACATATCTTCTTTGCCGAAGTTTTTAACCTCATCAAGCGTCTTCCCTTTTATGATCTCAGTTAAAATCGAGGCAGAAGCTTGACTTATTGTGCAACCTTTGCCAGTGAACTTGATATCTGCGATTTTGTTGTCTTCAAGTTTGATCTCAATCCTTATTTGATCTCCACATGATGGATTTCCTTCTTCATGGACTATGTCTGGGTTTTCAAGGTGCCCGAAGTTTCTCGGGTTTTGATAATGGTCAAGTAAAATTTCAAGTTGAAGTTCATCCATTGGTTAAATAGGTTTTATTTTTAAAATGTAGCATCCCATTTTTGATGTATCATTTCCTGAATTCTTTGACGAACGAAGTCAATTCTAATTTCATCAAATGCTGGAAGTAAAAATCCTTCAACAATTATTTTCCTTGCCTCGCTTTCACTTAAACCGCGCGTCATAAGGTAAAAAATTTGTTCCTCATCGATTTGCCCTACGGTTGCTCCGTGACCTGCTCTGACATTTGCATTTTTAATCTGTAGAGATGGAATAGCATTTGCTCGAGCGCCGGGATTTAAAAGCATTGCATGTTCACTTAAAAATGAATCCGAATCATGGGCATCTTTTTCGATATCGACAAGCCCATAAAAAACAGCCCTTGCTTTATCTTTGAAGACGCCACGCATTACGACATCACTTTTCGTGTAAGGGCTTATATGTTGAGCGTAACTTGTCAAATCAAAATGTTGTGTTCCGGTGCCAAATGCAATTTGAACATCTCTTAGTTCCGCTCCCGGCTTTTCAAGAAATGCTTCATGCTTCGAGAGAGTTAATTTTCCGCCCAACCAATTTCCAATGAAATTTATCTTCGCATCTTTTTCTGGGATGAAAATTCTTTCGATGTAATTATAAATTCCGCTGGCAAGATTATTTATGCTTATAAAATTGACCTTGCTCCCCTCTTCGCCAAATATCTCGCTTATATTTGTAACAACAGCATATTCATTCCCAAGACAACAATGATTTTCTTCAACAATTGTAACATGTGAATTGCGTCCTATCAAGATTAAATTATGTGCAAATATCCCTGCGTTTTCAGATTGGACTTCGTTGACTATGTAAATTGGTTCGGGGATTTCAAGGTTATCGGGAACATAAATGAATACGCCCGAATTTAAAAACGCAAGATGAAGAGCGGTAAATTTATTTTGATCAAATTTGAACTTCGTGAAAATTTTCTCCTTTACTAAATCCTCATATTTTTTCAGGGCTTCCGATAGCGGTAAAAGAACGATTTTGTCGGAATATTTTGGGGAGACTTTATATTTGACGGAAGTATTCGCCTGAACGATGAAGATATCAAGTTTGTTTATGTCGAATAGAACTTTGTCGGGGTTTCCGCTTAAAAAGGGATTTAAAATCTCTAAGTTGAGCCCTTTTATCTTCGTGTATTTTGATTCAGGTAAAGTTAGTTCGTCGAGAGCTTCAAGAGCGAGGTTTCTTTTTTCGACAAGCCATGAGGGCTCTCTTCTCTCTATGGAAAGTTTATTTATCGTTTCAAAGGACAAACAGTTTGGTAAAATGACTTCAGACATAATCTTTCTGGGTTAGTTTTCGTGATAAAGTTAAAGAAAATTAAAAAAATTAGCAACCGCCTCTTCCAACGACATCTTCGCAAAGTGAAGCGGATAAAATTTCAACCTCACCAAATTGGGCAAATGGCTTCATAAAGTTTTCAACATTTTCGCGGTTCTCTGATTCAACGATCAAAAATAATCTATGTGAACCGTCAGCAACGCCTTCTGATTTAATTTCAATTTTATAATCTTTTGCGGATGCCAAATGTTTAAGAAGCATTTGCCCAAGTTCGGGATTTTTTGCTGGGCAATTGTTTGCTTCATGTCTATGTTGAACTATGAAGAGTGCCATTTTATTTCACCTCTGTTTTAAAATTTAGTTTATCCTATAGCGCCTTCCATCTCAAGTTTTATGAGTTTGTTAAGTTCGATCGCGTAATCAAGCGGTAGTTCTTTTGCAAATGGTTCAATAAAGCCAAGCACGACGAGCGTCAACGCCTCACTTTCAGTTAAGCCTCTGCTCATAAGATAAAACAGTTGATCTTCGCTTATCTTGCCAACCGTCGCTTCATGACCGATGCTTACAAGTTCCTCTTCTATTTCCATGTATGGATATGTATCTGATCTTGAAAATTCATCGAGCATTAAAGCATCGCAACGAACTGTTGATTTAACACCGATAGCGCCCTTTTGAACTTTAACGAGACCCCTATAACTTGTCCTTCCGCCATTTTTGCTAATTGATTTTGAAACAATGTTGCTCGTGGTGTAAGGCGCTGCGTGAATTATCTTAGCTCCCGTATCTTGATGTTGTCCTGCGCCAGCATAAGCGATTGATAAAATCTCTGCTTTTGCACCTTTGCCAAGTAGATAAACCGCCGGATATTTCATCGTAACTTTGCTTCCAAGGTTCCCATCAACCCATTCAACAAATGCACCTTCATAAGCGACCGCTCGTTTCGTAACAAGATTGTATACATTTTTCGACCAATTTTGAACGGTTGTATATCTAACATGTGAACCGGGCATTGCAATTATTTCAACAACTGCGCTATGAAGTGAATCTTCGCTATAGACTGGTGCGGTGCAACCTTCAATGTAATGAACGCTCGCACCTTCTTCTGCAATTATAAGAGTTCTTTCAAATTGACCAACACTTTCAGCATTTATTCTAAAATATGCCTGAAGCGGAAAATCAACCGTAACTCCTTTTGGAACATATACAAAGCTTCCACCGCTCCACACAGCGCTGTTCAACGCTGCGAATTTATTATCCTCAGGCGGGACGACGGTTCCAAAATATTTCTTGACGATATCGGGATATTCTTTAACTGCTGTATCCATATCTGTGAAGATAACTCCTTTTTTCAGAAGGTCTTCGCGCAAACTGTGGTAAACTACCTCTGATTCATATTGAGCGCCAACCCCTGCAAGAAATTTTCGCTCAGCTTCTGGAATTCCAAGACGCTCAAATGTTTGCCTTATCTTTTCTGGAACCTCATCCCAGGATCTTCCCTTTCTATCCGTTGGTTTGATGTAATAAATATATTCATCAAAGTTTATTTCCGATAAATCCGCACCCCAGGTTGGCATCGGTTTTTTCAGAAAAACCTCGAGCGAATGCAGTCTAAATTTTCTCATCCACTCCGGTTCGTTTTTCCAGTAAGAGATTTCCTCAACAACCTCCTTACTTAAACCGCGCTTCGCTTGATAAACATATTTTATTTCATCTTTAAAATCATATTTTGTGTAATCGATATCTATTTGATTTACTGTTTTCGACATGGCAGTTTCCTTTAATTTTTGTTTTTTAATCTGCTGACTCTGCTGCTGTTTCCCTTATCCAAGCATATCCTTCTTGCTCAAGTTTTTCAACTATATCTGGACCACCGGATTTAGCAATCCTTCCATCAAGCATAATGTGAACGAAATCTGGTTTAATATAATTTAAAATCCTTTGATAGTGAGTTATCATTACAATTCCAAGTTCTGGGTTCTTGACCGAATTTACAACATCTGCAACCACTTTAAGAGAATCGATGTCAAGCCCAGAATCAGGTTCATCAAGAAACGCGATCACAGGTTTTAGCATTGTCATTTGCAATATCTCCATCCTCTTCTTTTCTCCACCCGAGAAACCAACACCGATAGGTCTGTAAAGAAAAATTTCATTCATATTTAATTTTCTCACTTTCTCGATCAATTCCTTTTTGTAATCAACTATAGATTTTGGCAGGGCAGATGCCCTTACCGATTTTGAATCTAAATTATTCGCTTGAATTGCTCTCCAAAGAAAGTTAAACAAAGTGACACCGGGAACTTCAACAGGATATTGAAATGCTAAGAACAAACCAAGTTTTGCTCTTTCGTCGGGCTTCAAATCAATTATACTTTTTCCTTCGAAGAGAATATCGCCTTCTTCAATTTTATATTTCGGATGTCCCATAATCGTATAAGCCAGTGTGCTTTTCCCAGAACCATTTGGACCCATCAAGGCATGAATCTCGCCTTTATTTATCGTTAAGTTCACTCCTTTTAAAATTTCTTTTCCATCAACGCTTACATGTAAATCTTTGATTTCAATGGTTGGCATATTTGTTCTCCTGTTTGTTTAAGTTTAATTTTTGTGGATAAAGATAATCTCGGGCTATTATGTCTTGTATCGTTATCCCTTCAAGAATTTTGATTAATTTTGTCTCGATCTCATACCATATATCCGCTTGACCGCATTGTGATGTAAAAACACAGATTGAACCCGGGGTATCAAAGCATTCAATCATTTTTAACTCACCTTCGACAGCCTCGTAAACTTGTCTCAAAGTAATTTCAGACGGGTTTCTCTTCAGCGAATATCCACCGTTTGGACCATACTCAGAGATAACTATTCCAGCCCTTACGAGTTGTCTCATAACCTTGGCCAGATAACTGACGGGTATTTTTTGAGTTTCCGCAATCTCTTTCATTAATATTGTTTTTCCGCTTGGCTGTTTTCCCAAGTATGTCAGCGTCCTCACCGCATAATCAAGCGTTTTCGATATAATCATTTTGAATTAAAATTTTAATTTTGGACATCTTATATCCACGATGTAAATATAGCGATTTAAAATTTAAAAGTCAAATTGATAGGTTATAGTTCCAGGTTAGGCTTGAGGTAGGAGAACGAAGTTTAAATTTTTGAAAGAATTTTGAGGGCAATGTTTGCTTTATGTTTCCCACAAATGTCGGAGATAGAATTAATGGCGCTTTCGACCTCTTCTCTTTTTGCGCCGGTGTTTATAGCACCCTTTATGTGGGAATGAAGTTGGTTTTTCCATCCAAGAGAGGTTAGGATTGAAACATTTAAAATTTCTCGTTCTTTTAAACTTATCACATCTCTACTTAAAACTTTCCCATAGCCTTCTATGATCATCCAGTCGAACAATTCAGGATGAAGCGATTTTATGTTTTGAACCAACTTGTTGAAATTTTTTCCGTAAACTTTTCTGCATGCTTTAATTCCATCTGCACGAAACTTGTTTACATCATATTTTTTGCTTTTTCTATGATTATCGTTTCTAATTTCCCTTAATACTTTAAAACCTTCAATAACCGCAGGAAAGCCAGCGAAAAGATAGCATTGTAAAATTGCTTCTTCGATTCTTTTAAGTTTTACATTTGAAGAAATGGCTTTGGAGATCTCATTTTTTAATTTCTTTCTCTTGCCAAGAGATACAAGCGCAACAATTCTTATCAAAAATTTTAAATCTTTATTCATAGCGTTGTCATCAAAATAAAAAACCCGACCGGTTACGGTCGGGATATTGATTTCAAAAACTTGTTTTTAAATTATTGTTCTTTCAGAAGGTCAAGTTCATACTGTGCATTTCTTGCCAGTCGGGGATCTTTCTTGGCTTCGATAAACGCTTTTCTTGCTTCTTCAATTTGTCCTAATTTCTTATAGGCGACTCCGAGTTCGAAATATGCATCTGCGTTCGTAGATTTTGGGTTTAGTTCAATGGCTTTCTTTGCTGATTCAACAGCTTTGTCATGTTGTGAAAGTTTATTATAAACAATGGCAAGCATTACATAAGTTTTAGGATAATCTTGCCTATAAGTTGTTGACTGTGTAAGAAGATCCAGGGCTTCCTGAAACTTCCCTGCTTGGATCAAAGCGTTCGATTTACCGATCAAGGCTTCAACAATCCCTTTGACCGCGACATCAAGTTTTGGGTCGTATTCGAGCGCTTTTCTGTAGTGCGAGATGGCGTTATCGTAATCACCTTGGACAAGATAAATTCCAGCGATAGCGTTATAAGCTGGGGCGAAATCGGTCTTTAGATTTATAGCCTCTTTGAATACTTTGATCGCTTCCTCGTTCTGTTTCAGTGCTTTAAGAGCGAGCCCCTTGCTGTAATAAAACTTCGGATCTTTCTGAATATTTAAAGCCTGATCAAATTTTTCGATCGCTGCTTTATAATTCCCGCTTCTCAGAAGGGAATTCCCTTCGTTGAACAGCTTTGCAGCTTCAATCTCCGGTTTTGTTGAATTCCCGCCCTGCGCAAATGCAATGGAACCAGCCAAAATCACGATAATCATCAGTGAGAGAATTTTTCTCATAGTTATCAACCTCCTTAATTTTTGCTTTTAGCATAATTATAAGATTTTTTTTGTTAAAAGTCAATACTTTTAGTTCGATGGGATCAAGGCACTGTTCCGAAAATATAATCCCACAGGGGGCTTGAGACACCAAATGCCTTGTTCGGTGCTTTATAGTGATGCTGAAGATGATGTTTCCA